>Ga0326727_10002274_pt1 | contig 66704 bp, 60 predicted proteins | sample MB2enrmetagenome_FD_207643 | JGI IMG/M metagenome (GOLD analysis project Ga0326727, IMG submission 207643) | Lab enriched peat soil microbial communities from McLean, Ithaca, NY, United States - MB29MY | ecosystem: Environmental > Terrestrial > Soil > Wetlands > Peat | place: USA: New York...
AGCGTCGAAGCCAGAACTCAGGCGGCTTTAATTGCGGCCATCGGCCTGGCCCTCCAAACCGTCACCGCTCAGGACGCGATAAACTGGTTTGCCTCGTGTGGCTACAGTTTTATTTAAAATGCTCTAGGCCGCTATCCGGTGGGACATTTTTTTGGTGAGGGTCACGCGCCAGGGATTCTCGTCGGTGGGATCGGTCTCGGCGAACCACAGGTAATAATACTCACCCTTGTCCTCAAACAACCATTGCTTGACCGGATCGCCGGGTTTCATCTCGAACGTCATGCCCGGCTGGCGGCCCCAATCCGAACCCAGGGGAATTTCCGAATCCTCAACTTCCAAGGGGCTGCCGATATGATCCAGCACCTGGGACGTGCTCCAGCCGCCTCTGATTTGGTCAAACTTCTTTTTAAATGACGGTTTGAACCATGCCATAAGCCCAATTGACTGATTAGTACTACTTAAATCCCGCTTGACCGCAAATGCAAGCAGAATCTGAGCTCCTTCCCTTACCGGTGCTGCCAGAAGTCGAGCCACACCCCGCAACGCGAGATGTGGTTATGATTGTACGACTTACTCCGGGAACGGAATTACTTCACCAGCGTGCGGCAAAACCGTTCAATCCGCTCCAACCCCTTCTCCAGGTTGGCCATGCTGGTGGCGTAGCTGAGGCGGATGTAATCGTCCGCGCCGAACGCGATGCCCGGCACGGCGGCAACCTTCTCAGCTTCGAGCAGCTTCGCGCAGAAGTCAGTGGATTTGAGACCGGTCTTCGAGATATTCGGAAACAGGTAAAACGCGCCCTTGGCGTTGACACAGGAGAGACCCGGGATGCTGTTCAATTTCTGGTGTGCGAACCGGCGACGTTTATCGAATTCCGCCAGCCAGATTTTCAAATGGTCCATTGAACCGGTGATGGCGGCCAGCGCGCCCTTCTGGGCGAACGACGTCGGGTTGCTGGTGCTGTGGCTTTGCACGGCGTCGATGGCCTTGGCAATCGGCTCCGGCGCGGCGAGAAAACCCAGCCGCCAGCCGGTCATGCTCCACGCCTTGGCAAAGCCGTGGACGATGACGGTGTGTTCCTGGTGGGCGGGTGAAAAGCTGGCGACGCTCTTCACTTTCACGCCGTCGTAAAGCAGGTGCTCGTAAATTTCGTCGCTCATGATGAGCACGCCCTTTTCCACACAAATGTCGCCCAGCGCTTTGGTTTCCTCCGGGGTATAAACACTGCCGGTGGGATTGCTCGGCGAATTTAGAATGAACAGCCGCGTGCGGGGAGTGATGGCTTTGCGGAGCTGGTCCGGCGTGACTTTGAATTCTGTTTTGTCGGTGGTTTCCAGAATCACCGGCCTGGCGCTGGCAAGTTTCACCATTTCCGGGTAGCTCAGCCAATATGGTGCCGGAATGAGCACTTCGTCGCCTTCCTGACAGGTGGCCAGGATGACGTTGTAACACGAATGTTTGCCGCCGCAACTCACGATGACCTGCGACGGCTTGTAGGTGAGGCCGTTCTCACGTTTGAACTTGTCGGCGATAGCCTGGCGCAATTCCGGGATGCCACTGGACGGCGTGTATTTGGTAAACCCGGCGGCGAGTGCTTTGGCGGCGGCGTCCTTGATGTGTTGCGGCGTGTCGAAATCCGGCTCGCCGGCGCCGAAACCGACAACGTCTTCGCCGGCGGCCTTCATGGCCTTGGCTTTGGCGTCAATGGCAAGGGTGAGCGATGGTGACAGCGACGCAGCGCGTTGAGAAATTTTGTAGTTCATATAATAAAGCGACAGAGAATTTACGCGTGACGCGGTGAAGTTCAAGAAAGGAAGTTGAGTAAATTGTCGCGGCGCGATGGGGACATCGCGCCCTCCCTCTACTTCACCAGGTAATATTTCCGCGTGTATTCCTTGACCATGCGGTCGGTGGTGTATTTGGCCACGAGCGTGACCATGGCGCGGCGGATGCGTTGAATCCACTGGCGCGGGATGCCTTGTTCATCCCGGTCGTAAAACATGGGAATGACCTGTTCGGTGAGCGTCCGGTATAGATTGGCGCTGTCCACGCGGTCCTGTTCCTCCACGTTGCCGGGGTTGGAATCGTCGCCGATGGCAAAGCCGTTGGTGCCGTCATAGCCTTCGCGCCACCAGCCATCGAGGATACTGAAATTCAGGCAGCCGTTGCATCCGGCCTTCATGCCGCTGGTACCGGAAGCTTCCAGCGGCCGGCGCGGGTTGTTCAGCCACACGTCGCAGCCGGAAACCATCTGCCGCGCGATGTGGACATCGTAATTTTCCACAAACACCACACGGCCGGCCAGTTCGCCCTTGCTGAGATGGATGATCTGCTGGATGAAGCGTTTGCCTTCGTCGTCGCGGGGATGGGCCTTGCCGGCGAAGATGAACTGCACCGGCCGTTGCTTGTCGTGCGCGAGCTTCACGATGTTGTCAAACTGCTGGAAAATCAGCGGTGCGCGTTTGTAGGTGGCAAAGCGGCGTGCGAAACCGATGGTCAGCGCGTCCGGATTCAGCAAGTGTTCAAAGCGGATGTAATCGCCGGGTTCAATGCGATGGGTCTGGTGCAACAGACGGCGGCGGACAAATTCAATCATCTCGCGCCGCAATTTGTAACGCAGCGCCCAGAGTTCCTCGTCGGAGACGAACGCCGGATCGGCCATTTTTTCCCAGAATTCCGGGTGGTGAATCGCCGACGCCCAGTCGTGTCCGTACTTTTCATTCCACATCTTGACCACGCCTTCGCGTTTGTCCTTCATTTTTTCCCGCCAGAACTGGCGCACGGACCCTTTCATCCAGCCGAGCAGGTGGACGCCGTTGGTGATGTGGCCGATGGGGACCTGGTCCTCGGGCACGCCGGGATAAAGGGCGTGCCACATGTGGCGGCTGACCCGGCCGTGGAGTTCGCTCACGCCGTTGGCGGCGCGCGACACTTTGAGCGCGAGGACAGTCATGCAGAACGGCTCCTGCGCGTTTTCGGGATGTACGCGGCCCCATGGCAGAATTTCCTGAAAGGGTACAGGCAGTTGCTGCTGGAACAGCATGAACGCATAGTCCATCAATTCGACGGGGAAACGGTCATGCCCGGCTTCGACCGGAGTGTGGGTGGTGAAAATGCATTGAGACCGGGTGGCGGCGACGGCGTCGGCAAATTTTTGTCCCGCCGCCAGTTTTTCCCGGATTAACTCCAGTGTCAGGAACGCCGCGTGCCCCTCGTTCATGTGAAAGACCGACGGTTGAATGCCCAGTTTGCGCAGCAAGCGCACGCCGCCGATGCCCAACAGGATTTCCTGCATGATACGCATCGTGCCGTCGCCGCCGTAAACGCGCGCCGTCAAATCGCGAAAGTGCTGGGGGTTTTCGGGGCGGTTGGCATCCAGCAGATAGACCGGTACACGCCCAACGTTCACGCGCCAGACCTGAAAGACGACGCGGTTCATGTCAATCTCCACGTCGCACACTACCCGCTGGCCGTTGGCGTCCAGCACGGGTTCCAGCGGCACATTTTTGGGGTCCACCAGATTGTAAAATTCAGTCTGCCAGTTGTTCGAGTCGATGGCCTGCTGGAAATAACCTTCGCGATAAAACAGCCCGACGCCGACGAAGCCGAGTCCGAGGTCGCTGGCGGATTTCGCGTGGTCGCCGGCCAAAATGCCGAGGCCACCCGCGGAAATGGGCAGCGACTCGTGAAAGCCGAATTCGGCGGAGAAATACGCGACGGGATGCTGGAGTAATTGCGGCGCGTTTACCTGGCCCCACGTGTTGTTGCACGCGAGATACGCCTCGAAATTCTGCAATACCGTGCGCACCTGGTGTTCGAAACCGGCGTCCTGCAGCCGCACGCGCAGTTCATACTCGGAGACTTCGCGCATGATGGCGGCGGCATTGTGATAAAGATTCTGCCAGGCGCGCGGCGAGAGGGTTTGAAACAAATCCTGCGCCTCCTGGTCCCAGCTCCACCACAGATTGCGGGCCAGCTTGTTCAAGCCGGCAACCAGCTTGTCCAACTCAGCGCCCGTGAGAGGTTTCCTTGTCATACGTCGTTATTTCCAGATGTTACGTGACTGGTATCCGTGTCCAGTCACCGACACTGACACTAATTGCCGGCGTGTTTCTCGGCAATAAAATTTCCACTCGTCATCGACAATCAACCGCCTAAACAATGTCACCAGCGGTCGGGTGCGCCGGCGGGGAGACAGTTTCGGGGGCAAGCTCATAAGTCACCGTCATCTTTCGTCCTGGCATCCATGGCAATCGTGCGGCTACGACGCTGACAAGCAGCGAGACAGCAATGAAAGAAATCCACAAATACCACAAACCCGTTACGCTCCAACCCCTTTTTATGGTATCCGGCTCGCTCGGGAAACGTCCATGAATAATCTTGTCAACGACTACGATGGGTTGGCCGTCGGATCCATAGACCCAATCACCGGGCGTCAAAAAGCCCGCCATATTATCGCCCGTATAATCGTAAAGATACTGGGCGACAACGCCCTGCCAGACGAGGGTGCAAGTGACCATCATGACAAAAAGTGAGGCGACGAACTTCGTCCACGCCCATGCCCGTGACACTTGTTGTTCGTGGCAGGCGAACAGGAGATAGAAAAAATGCACATTGGCAACCATCGGCATGATAAAAAGACCGTAACCGTCGTCGAGCGGCCGTAGTTTCCAGCCGGCACAGGGTGCAACCATGGGTAAGAGGTAAGCCAGAAAGAGTAAAAAATGGCCAAGCTTGAAAATCCCGCTTCGTTTCGCGAAAACAATATGACAAAGATTGGGCACGGCGAGGAAATAGCCGAATATCATCGAGTTCATGAAGATCAGGAGCTTTACTTCCATGGCGTCCAACAGACCCAAACTCTACTCTGTCCAAGCACGCGTCAAGTGAGAAATTGATATTCGTCCGGAGACTCAGACGAAGCATTCGTGTTGACCCACATTTCCGCTGGTTGTTATTTCTCTGCGTGTCTACTGCTGAAACGGTCAAGACGGTCGGGGCGCACCGCGACCGGCACTGCCTCCAGCATGGCTTTGACGTAGCCGTTTTCCTGAAGAAACTGACCAAGCACAGCCTTCTGGCGCCGGGGATAAGAATCCGGCCAAAGAATGACAAGTACGGGGGGATGCGCCTTTAATTCCTCGCGGTAGCGCTGTTCGGATACGTGATGGCGAAGGAGCGGGATTTCGTCCAGGGTCTCTTCGGTTTCATGGCCAGCCGGGTCGTAGGTATTGAAGAAGAGGTAAAACGTGTCGCGGCGATCAATGGGGTGAAGGGGTGGCACCGTGACAATGTAATCCTCCGGATTCGTAATCTCGTTCAGGGTTCGAAGAAAGCCTTCTTCATTTTTCAACTGATGCGATTGAACCCAATTGTGTGCACTGACGGCGGACAGTGAGATCGAAAGCCCGCACAAACCGAAGAAAACCGCGAACATTGTCCGCCGCGCCAGGCTTTCCAGGGTGGAATAAAGGAAAGGGAAAAAACCGGAGGCAAACAGAAACCACGGTCCGTAGTATTGCTTGTAAGGGTAGGAAACCATCAATGCCTGGGTCAAAAGCCAAAGCGCCAGCGCTAGCGGATAAGCTGCCGGAAGGGTTTTCGCTCGGAAACAATGGACTGCCCAGGTCAATAAGGCCGCAAGAACCGGCAAACTCAGGGTCGGCATTGCCATTATCTGGTGCAGCAAACCGCGTCCGAACCCCGAATGAAAATTGTACAGCGAATTATATCTCGCCACGCAGGCAAAAGTCAGATTGAGATTAATTCCGTTTGCCGCCAACCAGCACCCAAAAAGTCCGCCTGCCGCGGCGGCGCCGATGGCGTACATCGCGAAATCCCGCAATGCAATTCTCAAAACCGAACGTCTCCGGATCTGTTCGATGAGAAAAATCATTGGCGGAAGCAACGCAAGCTTCGGACAAAACAGCAAAGTGGCAATCCCCGTCCCGACGCCCAGAGCGGCGTACCGCCACGTTCGCTGCGAGCGCAGCAACCACACGATGCTCCAGGTCGCAAGCGCGTAGCCCCAGCCGTCGATGCGGGACTCTCCCAGATATTCAAGGATGGCGGGGTGAAAAGCTACCAGGGCTGTTCCCAATACTGCCACCGGCCATCCCCCAACGCCATTGATCCTGGCCAAAGTTGCCAACCCGGCCAGAAAGAGAAGATTTCCCGCCACGGCAACCAACCGCAGTGTCATCAGCGACGCAACCGAATCTGCCTGGTCCCGCACGAAAGGGGTCAAAAGCGCAAAGTAAGGAGGATGGCATTCAAAGAAGTCATGGTAAGGCTGCAAACCCTGGGAAGTCAGCCAGACCGAGTGCGCCCGCAATACCTCATCATAATTATAGTCGCAGTGGGTTATCAATATGCCCCAGGCCGTTGCCCCGGCGATCAGGACCAAAGCAAGGGCGAGATAACGGAACCGGGTCATGAGGGCGCGTTAAGTTTTAAGCAGAGGTCGAAATCACATCGGCTGCCGGCAGCGTAGCCCTGCGAACGGAATGAAGTAAATCACGTTTTTGCGGAACAAATTTTGACGGGCACAACCCGGTACTGCCGCCGGGCCGTTGCCCTCCGCTCCGCACCTTGGGCAAAATTTCCGTTCGCAAATAGGCGGAACGCAGCTAGATTTGCGGCGCAGTGACAAAGGAATGAAAAAATACTGGCACGTCATTGGCATCGGGATTCAGAACAACCTGACGTATCGCGTCAATTACCTGACGCGCACGCTGTTCAGTTTCATCCCGCTGTTCGCCATGCTGTCGCTCTGGCGCACGATTTACGCCGGAAAAGAGCAGGGGAGCGCGCTCGGCGGATACACCCAGGCGCAGATGATTTTTTACTATCTCATGGTGGCTGTGGTGGACGTGCTGACGGCGGTGAATGAGGACGACTGGCAGATTGCCGCGGACATCCGCGAGGGCAATATCAGCCAGTTCCTGCTCAAGCCGATTGATTATCTGTGGTACCGCCTGTGCCTGTTTTTTTCCGGGCGTATTACGTTCATCGCCATGGCGTGCGTGCCGCTGGGCGTTTTCATCTTCTGCTTTCGCGAATATTTTGTCGCTCCGGCCAGCGTCGTGGCGCTGCCCGCGTTTGTGATTTCGTTGCTGCTGACGGCGCTGCTGCAATTTTTCATTTCGTACACGATGGCCATGCTGGCGTTCTGGTTGCTGGAAATTTCCACATTCATCTTCATCCTGTTCGCATTCGAATATCTCGCCAGCGGCCATTTGTTCCCGCTCGACCTGTTGCCGCCGGTGCTTGGCCACGCCCTCTTTTTCACGCCGTTTCCGTCCATGCTTTACGTGCCCATCGCCATTTACATGGGCAAAATTACCGGAAGCGCCATGGGGTACGGGTTGCTGGAGCAATTGTTGTGGTTGCTGCTGGCCTATTGCCTCGCGCGGTTCGCCTGGCGGCGCGGCATCAGAAAATACGCGGCGTTTGGAGGATGACAAGTGAACAGAGAAGGCAGAAGGCAGAAGGCAGATAACAGTTACGCATCACTGGTGACGCGTTACAGCACCATTTACGGCGCGTTGTGGAAAACCTCCGTGACGCGCGAGATGTCGTTCAAAGGCAACTTTCTCCTCTGGATTGTCGTTGAACTGGCCTGGTTCGGATTGCAACTCGCGTTCGTGGGCGTGATTTTCAGCCAGACCACCACCGTCGGCACGTGGACGGTGTGGCAGGTGGTGCTGCTCACCGGCGCGAGCAGTTTCATCCAGCAGATTTACCAGGCGTTTTTCCTCGTGAACTGCACGAACCTTTCCGAGCTCGTGCGGACCGGCAAAATGGATTTCCTGCTGTTGCTGCCCGTCAATACGCGGTTCGTCGTCTCGACGCGGCAGGTGGACCTGCCGTCGTTTGCCAACGCCGCTTTTGCCGTTTGCGTCATGATTTATGCAGCCGGGAAATTGCATTTGCAACCAACGGCCGCGCAACTGGCCGGCTTCGGCGTGCTGTGCGTCGTCGGACTGCTGGTGCATTACTCGCTCATGTTCATGCTGGCCACGGTATGTTTCTGGACCGTGCGGGCGCAGGGCATTGTGTGGGGCTACTACAGCCTGTTCAACATTGCGCGGATGCCGGACGAGGCGTTTCGCGGCGTGTTCAAGGCCGTGTTCACCTTCGCCCTGCCGGTGCTGCTGGTGTCCAACATGCCCGTGCGCGTGCTGGCGGACAAATTGACTTCGTCCGCTGCTTTGTCGGCGCTGTTCGGTCTGGGTATTATTTGGGCATTCATTTCCGAATGGTTCTGGCGTTTCTCCATCCGCCGCTACACCAGTGCGAGCACGTAAAGCATTATGAACTGCGGTGACGTGTCACCGCTTTTAAAGCGCCGACACGTTGTCACACTCCAAATTATATTGTCTTTGCCCTCGTGATTTTTTACATTCCGCCGATAAAGAAAACCCAGCGGTTACCGTTTCGCGGTGCCGCGTTGTTAGACTTTTTGAGCGCAACCGGATCGTATGCTTAAAATTCAAATGAAGTTGTCTCATACGGCCATTATCCCTGTGCCGCGCACCGACCCGGCCAATTGGGAGGCCCGGCACGAAGGTTTTGTGCAGGAAGCGCAGCGGGGCGGCATTGATATTTTGTTCATTGGGGATTCCATCATCGACGAATGGCGCAAGACAGGTTTGACCGTTTGGAACAAGTATTACGCGCCGCGCCGCGCCGCCAACTTTGGCATCGATGGCGACCGCACCCAGCACATCCTCTGGCGCATGGACCACGGCGGACTCGACGGCATCAAGCCCCGGGTCGTCGTGCTCTTGATCGGCACCAACAACACCGGCAGGGAAAAGGACACCGGCAAAATCCGCAATACCGTCCCCGAAGCCATCGAGGGCGTGCAGGCGGTCGTCAAAAAAATACGCGTGAAACTGCCGGACAGTAAAATTTTACTTCTGGCCCTTTTCCCGCGCAGCGACCTGGAAGATCCGCAACGCGCCCAGATTGCTTTGATTAACACCGTCATTGCCAGGCTCGACGACGGCAAAATGGTGAAATATCTCGACGTCACCCCGAAATTTCTCGAACCCGACGGCGCCGTTGCCAGGAATACCATGCCAGATTTGCTGCACCTCAGCGAGCATGGCTACCGGATTTGGGCCGAGGCCATGGAACCGACGTTGAATGAAATGTTGAAGTGATGGGCGGCGTTATTTGCCCAAGGCCTTGGCGACAGCTTGCATCAATGCATCGCCCCTTAAATTCCTGGCGATGATTTTGCCATTCCCGTCCAGAAGGTAAGTCGCCGGGATGCTTTCAATTCCATATTTGCCGGCCAGCTTGTTGCCCCAACCCTGGCCGTCGAAAAATTGCGGCCAGGTCATGTTCATGGCTTTGGTGAATCCGGTGAGTTTCGCCTGATCCTGATCCAAACTGATGCCGACGATCTCGAATCCCTGTGAATGGTATTTATTGTAAGTGGCGATGACGTTGGGTAATTCAGCGCGGCAGGGTCCACACCACGTCGCCCAGAAATCCACCAGCACCACTTTGCCTTTGTAACCTGCGATGGAAAGCGGTTTGCCTTCCACATCCTTTTCGTTGAAGTCAGGAAATTGAGTGCCCACCTTCAGCGCGGCCTGCATTTGCTCGGCCGCCTTTTGCGCCGCTTCGCGCGTTTCCAGCGCGGCAACGAATTCCGTGCCCTGAAAATCAACCTTGAGTTGTTTAATCAGCTCGGCTGCCTTCGCCGGGTCGTTGAGAATCTGGTCATACAACATGGCTTTCATGTACACGATGTTGGCCACGGCATCGGTCTTTTCGCCGCGGTGCTCGGCCAGCAGAACATCGAATTGTTTCAGGTAATCGGCCATGTCGTTTTGGTTCGTTTTGCCGTCGGCCACATCGGCCCTGACTTTCTCAACCAATGTCCTGAGTTCGGTGGTGGCGTCCCCGGCAAACGCCGCGGGAGTAAATGAATTGAATGACAACAGGACGGCGGTCACCGCCGCGAGGAAAATTTTCGGATTCATCTTTTAAGTAAAATCAGGTTTGTTTCAACAGCTCATTGGCGGACAAACCATCGTCTGCCAACGGGGTTATGTCAATGCCGACCGGCGGTTTTATTCGTTATGGGGGATTTTAATCGTGCTGCCACCGATGAATTCCCGGATGACGGCGTCGCCCGGAATAAGGCCGCCGGTTGAAACTTTTTTCCCGGTGAACCCTGCCACCGATTCAAGCAGCGTCTTGACGCGTTCATAACGGATGCGCGCGTCGAGAAATCCCGCGTAAGGCGCGAAATCCTCCGGCTTGGGCAGCAAACTCCCTTCCCCGATGAAGAACGGCTTGAGCGCGGGCAGATCGAAGGGGAACCCGCCGTTGATGATGTGGTCGCCCAGTCCCATGAGCGGAATGATGCTGAACAGCTCGCCATAGCGCACGTAATGCCAGTGCAAAATCGTGCGCAACGCGCTGTGATTACGGTGCTGGGCGTCCCGCAACATGCGCCGGATGAGCCGTACATCGGTGAACTGCGTGAGCCGTTTCGTACTCCCGTCGCCTTTGTAAAGCATGTTCAGCGTTTCAATATAGAGACGAAATTGCGCGGAAGCATCAATCCCTTCGGTGATGGGCGGATAAAACCCGTGCAAACAATCCAGCAACAGAATCTGGTCCGGCTCAAGTCGCACCGGTTTGGTACCCGTGCGCCGGCCTTCCCGGAAACTGTAAATCGGCTTATCAATCGTCCGTCCTTCAAGCAACTCCCGGAGGTGCTGATTCAGTAATTGAATGTCCAGCGCTTCCGGCGTCTCGTAATTCCGATCGTTGATCCAATCGGTCGGATGCTCGATCAGCGACCAGAAGTAATCGTCGAGATTGAGCATCAAAAAACGCAGACCCTGTTTTTCGAGCCGCTGGGTCAGTTTGACCGTCGTGGTCGTCTTGCCGGAGGAACTCGGACCGCTCACCCACAGCATCCGCAAACGGTTGCTGCCGTTGTTCAGGCGGGACAAAACCTTCTTTGCCGCCTCATCCAACGATGCCTCATAGACTGCCAGCGACCCTTCGATGACCTCCTTGATGCGCCCGCTGCGAACCGCGTCATTGAGACCGGCCACCGTGTCCACGCCGTGTTCACGGTTCCAGTCGAGGATTTGCCTCATGCGCTCATGGGGAAAGCCGTTGCCGGCAAAATGTTCCTGCGCAATCGCGCCTTCCCTGAGCCAGTGCCGGCCCCAGCGGTAGCATTCGTAGGCATCGGCGGTGTTCTGGAAACCGTAGCTGCGCAACGCGTGCAGCACCTCGTCCTGGATGACTTCAATCGTCGGCGGAAAATTCGAAATCAGATGATGCGGGTCGGAATTGAGGCAGATGATGGCCGTGTCGGCCAGAAATGCTGCGATGTTTTCATCCGAATTTTGGGTGCTGAAAACCTTGTCATTGACGCCCGGCAGAAAATCCCTTTGAAACCCTCCGATGGATTTCGCCGCGCGCAGGATGGCCTTGCCGATACGGTCCGAATCGAATTTGACCAGTGCCCGGTTACGCTTCTGAACTTTGACAATGCGGTTTTGAACTGGCATCACCTGAACTATACCGGAGCGGGATATACACTCAATGCCGTTCAATGTGATTTTTCAAACTGGAGCACATCAGATTGTGTCCGACGAAACGCGCTCTCCCGGGAAATCAGCCGGTTCCCTACCAGGGCGGCAGGTTTGTGGCGATGGTTGTGGTTTTGGCCGGAACACTGGAACGCCGGGGTACGGACGTAACCGGTGCTTTGGGTGCGGAAACAGCTGATGCTTTGGAGGTGGAAACAGCAGACACCTTCGCGGGCGCGGGTTGTAGTGGTGCCGTTTTGACGGGATTTAACTTCGGTACTTCCTTGTAATCGCGGGGGATTCTAAAGAGCGAAGTATCCAATGGTTCTTCCTTGGCTGAAATCAGGGCCAATGTATTTGTCTGACCGCCGCCGGTGACTTGTGATCTTACCGCCATACCCGGCAAAGTGCTCAGTTCGGGCGTCGTGCCCGTATCCGCCCCAGCGGCTTTGTCCAACAGAGCATAGTCAGCCCGAATACGGGCGTAATCCGGATAGTTTTGGGCCACCCAGATTGTTCCGATGATGCCGCGCGAATTCGTCCACATGTAAAGCTCGGTGTTGTAATCACCCACTTTCTGGTTTTGTCCCGTGGGCCGTGGCACAGGCGTCGGAGAGGCGGTGTTCGGCGATTTGGCTTGCTTCATTGGCTGGCCGGGCGTTTTAAAATACAGCTTCTGGTTGTGCAGGAGCATGATCGATTCGCCCGTGCTCAAATCCGCGATGGTGCTTATAGCCTGTGGCTGGCCGGCATACATGTCAGTGCGGATTTTAGTTCCTTTGATCTTCATTACTACCACCTCGTTGTAAGTGGGGGTGGTAATTTGCTGTTGCACGACCAAATCGGCCCGGGCACCTGCCGCAGCGCAAACGAGTGCGAGAAAAATAAAAATCCGTTTCATGGCGGCGTGATAATCCTTTCAGACTCCGATTAAGAAAAGCAAAAACTTGAACCTCTTGCGTTTAATCGGTGATACAAATCAAAGAGCCGCTGGACCGTGGTCAACACCGTGGCGAGGGTAAACGCCTTAATTGCGGGATGACCGTCACAACAACTGATTTTGGCTTTCCAATTGCTTCATTCCGCTTGAACTTTTATGCGAACCCACGGTAACAGACGGTTGGCGTTAGAAGAAGGCGCGGTGCGTCTAAATTCTGGACATGGTCTCGTACCAGAATGCGGCACGGTTGTCTTTGCCCGAAAGGAGATTGCATGAGACCGGACTTCCCACAAATCATGGGACTCGTCACCGGGGCGCTGCAATTCATCGTCGCCGGCTATGCCCTGCGTTTGAACCGGATTTTCGGCACGGTGCGGGTGGGCTGGTCGCTGTTCTGGGCCTTTACGCTTCTGGCTTTGCTCCATTTGTTCCAGTCCGTATCGGCGTTTAATGCCGGCGTGTCTTTGGGAGTCGAGATTGAGGTGATCTACGCCCTCATTTCGCTGCTGTTGTTGACCAGCATGGTCCATCTCGAAACCGTGCTGCGGGAGCGGTTGCGGTTGGAGCAGGAAGAAAAGCGTTTGCGGGCCGAATTGGAATCCGAAGTCAAAAAGAAAACGGCCTACTTGAGCCGGGCGATCGAGGAACTGCAGGCGGAAATTGACAGCCGCAAGCGGATGGAGGCGGAGATTGAGAAGACCCATCAGGAACTTCTTGCCGCTTCCCGGCAGGCGGGAATGGTTGAAATCGCCGCCAGCGTGCTGCGCAATGTCGGCAGCATCCTCAAGAATGCCAATATTTCCGCCAACCTGGTTTCCGATCAGGTGAAACAATCCAAAATCGCCAATGTCGTCCATGTCGGCAATCTGATCCGCGAACATGTGAAGGATCTGGGCGACTTTATGGCGCGCGATCCGCGGGGCCAGAAGTTGCCGGTGTACATTGCACAATTGGCCGAGCATCTGGCGGAAGAACAAACCACCCTCTCCCACGAATTGGAATCCATCCGGAAAAATCTTGAGCAAGCCGAAGCGGAGCAGGAAAGCTACACCGAGCTCATGAGCAAAGAAAGTGTTGCCCAGCCCGCCGCTCCCGTTGAGCCATCGCCCACCCAAAATGGCAGTGCGCTGCCGCGTCGGGAAACGTAGTTTCCCACAGTCACCAACCGCGCCCCCCTCGAGGGAAGGGCTGTCACCCGCCCCCATCAGCGCGGTTCATCATCATATTCCATTAATCGGGCGAAATAAAAACAGCCGCCGGCGGTGAGGATGGAAAATGCCACGATAATTTCGGCCTGGGTGCCGGGTTGCTTCAGGTCTTCGGACCAATTCTCAATCAATGGCCCCATTTTACCGTAAAGCATTCCCATTTGCCGCGTCCGGGCCTTGTCGAATCCCACCATGGAAAGGTCGTCCGAAACATCTGCCGAGCGAGATCCCAGCCAATAAACCGCGCCGGCACTGCCCAAACCCAGCACCAGCACAATGATGGCTATTATCCTGAGCCGCGCACTGCGCCGGGAGGAGGTATGAGGCTTGGAAACTTGATCGTTTGGCGTCATGCGCGCAGTGTTTTACGCGCCCCGTCAGTGAATTACAAGCCCGCCGTCGCCTGCCGGATTGCCATTTGCTTCCGAACCGGCAATGATATCCGCCATGAAACATAATTCGTATTTTGACGGAAAGGTTCAAAGTCTGGCCGTGAATACCTCAGAAGGCCCGGCCACGGTGGGTGTCATTGAACCGGGAAAATACACCTTCAAGACCGATGCGGAGGAACGAATGCACATCGTCGCCGGCACGTTGAAGGCAAAAGTTCCGGGAGCTTCGTGGCAGACTTTTAGTCAGGATCAGTCCTTTGTCGTTCCGGCAAAAGCGTCGTTTAACATCGAGGCCACTGCCGACGTGGCCTATCTCTGCCATTACCGGAAGTAAAACCGCGGCGCGGCAACGGAAATTAACCGGAACAGTGTCCCCAGGCTGTGCCAAAACGGAAGTGTCCCGCTGAGACGAGGGGAAAACCCGGCTGACTTCCCGGTCAGCCCGGCGAACATTCCTGCCACAACGTGAAAATTCCGAGTACCCGGGTCCAACGTTCAATATAGTCCGAGTCGCAACCGGTGGCGGCGAGGTTCTGCACGTCACGCAGATGCCGGGGGGAACGCGATTTCCGGGCCCAATACAGTTTCGAGATGATGAGATCTTCCTTGCTGACGATCCAGGTCTTGAAATTCTCGAAGTTGACGCGTTGCCGGCGGCTGAATTCCGTGCGGCGATAATTGATTTGCTGGCAAATGATGCAATTCACCTTGAGGCGGCTTTTCCGATGGAAGAGGTTGAAGAACGACTGTTGCGCAATCGCGCTGTCCACTTCCTCGCGGGAAATGACGTAATCCGGGCTGAACAAACGGACCATGATTTCGGCGTCCTTGGGACGCAGGGAGATAACCAGGTCAAGATTACGGGGCACGCACGGCAGGGCGTAGCAGTTCATTACCATGGAGCCGGTCAGCATGTAACCGATGTCCGCCGCGTCGAGCCGCTCGGAAATGTCGCGGACGATGTCAATCTGGTTTTGCATCCGCGGCAGGGAGGCAATATTTCCCGTGTCAACCTTGATGGTAATAACCGGCCCGCCCCGCAGCATGAGAAACGGTTTGGCGGAAGGACGCGCCTCTGCGACGTCGCCGTTCGAACCTGTTTTTTCTCTGGTCATGGTGTCTCGTAGGGAATAAACCAGCACAAGCCGGGCCAAAAGTCCGGTCGGTCGCTACGCAAAATTATTTTAGCGCGGCGCGATTCCCGTCCGTGATGGACGTTGAGAAGCAGTGGTGCACGACGGCCGCTTGCCAAATTAATCCGGGACGTTTCCCGCGATTCTTCCGGATGGAAAGCTGTGGATTAAAATACAACATTTATTGCTTTACATATGGCAATAAATAGTTTAGTGAGAATGTCAACGTCCTTTTACAGGACGCCAAGGAGGGCATCTGGAATCGCTGACAAATTCAGAAAATGGCGCGCGCGGGAGCAGGAATTTAATTTGCTTTGTCGCGACGCAGCGATTTTTGGGGTTTCCGGCTGTGGGCGGCGATCTGAATTGCCCGGCGCGCCCAGGTAGCCAGTTCCAAGGCGTCTTCCAACACATCCGGCGGTACTTCGTGATAACCCATCGTCATCACCTTGCCCCGGGACTGATACGTGAACGGCCCCATACCGCGCGCGACGTAGTCCGTCTGCGATTGCGCGTCCGTTTTGAAGAACAGCCGGCCGTCGTCCAGGATCGCGAAAAAAGCTTCTCCCTGATACAACCCGTGTGCCCCGAACATCGCCCGGGCGCGCAGGTCCGGCAGTGCACTCAACTGGTCCAGCACAAATTCTTTGAATGAGTCGTCGGCCATCGATACAAACGCGGGGAAATCTACCACGAAGACGTAAAGCCGTAAACGCCGGGTCTGCCTGCCGCACCGATTACGTTTGAATCAAATTGCGGTATGCTGCAAGTTGCCGTCTCCATGAAACAAACGATTCTCCTGATTTCCGCTTGGCTGTTCCTGGCCGGGTGGATTTATGCGGCCAATCCGGCCATGCCCGTCATTCCCGCCGCCGTTTTCAACGTTACCAATTACGGTGCCGTTGGCGACGGGGTGAAGGACAACACGACCAATCTTCAAGCCGCACTCGACGCTGCCTCGGCAGGGGGCGGCGGTGTTGTTGAATTGCCGGCGGGCGTTTATTTAAGCGGTCCCATCACGTTGTCCAGTTGCATCAACCTGCGGCTGGACGACGGCGCGGTATTGAAAATGTTGCCGTACGGAACCTATCCGGGCGGCGCCACCAACGCGCCGACGTTTGTCGGCTGCAACCAGGTGCACGACCTCGAAATCAGCGGGCGCGGCGCCATCGACGGCCAGGGCGCTGCCTGGTGGGAAGCGTTCCGCGCCGACCACAAAGTGGTCCGCCCCATGATGCTCAACTTATATTCCGCCAACCGGCTGTTCATCCACGACGTGACCTTCCGCAATCCGCCCGGCCACCATTGTGGACTGCGCCAGGACGGCGGCAACATCACCATCAGCAATCTCACGGTCAATACCACGGTTCCCTCACCCAACACGGACGGACTTAATTTCGTCGGCACCAACAGCATCATTGAGAACTGCCACATCACCGATGGTGACGACAACATCGCCCTGGGCGCCACCGGCCCGATCAACGACCTGCTCATCACCAATTGCGTTTTTGGGTTTGGTCATGGTGTATCGCTTGGCAGCAGCGTGCGCGATGGCGTGTCGAACATTGTGGTGGCCAACTGCACGTTCAATGGCGGTACCTTCGGCCTGCGCTTGAAGGCCGATAAAGACAGCGGCGGCCTGGTGCGGAACCTTTTCTACCACGACATCACCATGACCAACGTGCAAATGCCCGTTCTCATTTACAGTTATTACAAAACTGCCGGCGGAGCCGCCAAGATCAGCCACTTCACTCCGGCCCAGGTTGCCGCCATGACGGCCGAACCGGTAACTGCGACCACGCCAGTCTGGCGTGACATTACCTTCAGCAATATCACCGCCGCTGCCACCGTCGCGGGCGGCACCATTTGGGGACGCCCTGAAATGCTCGTGTCCAACATTAACTTTGTTCACGTGAACATCACCGCGCCCGGCCCATTCAACATCTATAACGCGCGCGGCATCCGTTTTCAGGACTGTGATATCCGGCCCAAGGACGGCAAGCCGTTCACGAAGTACAACGCCGACGTAATCGTCATCAACACGTCGAAAAACCCGCCGGCGGCGGCGCAAAAATAAACGCCTCGTCAGGTTGTCGCCGGCCACCGATTGAGCTTGCGTCAATTTGTGATATTTTCTGTTGATAAGCCGTTCCCATGAAGCAAAAGGTCGTTATTGTTGTAGCCTGGCTGGTTTTGGTCGGCTGGGTCCACGCCGCCAATCCGGCCATGCCCGTCATTCCGTCCACTGTTTTCAACGTCACCAATTATGGCGCCATGGGTGACGGGATGAAGGACAACACGACCAACATCCAGAACACCATCAACGCGGCAAACGCGGCGGGCGGCGGCATCGTCGAAATTCCGGCGGGCACGTTTCTGAGCGGCCCCCTCACTTTGCTCAGCAGCATCAATCTGCAGGTGGATACCAACGCTACGCTCCAGATGCTGCCTTTGGGGACTTATCCCGGCGGTACCACCAACGCGCAAACTTTCATCTATTGCAATAATGTTCAAGATGTGGAAATCAGCGGCGGGGGCGCGATTGACGGGCAGGGCGCCGCCTGGTGGGTATATTACAGCACCAACACCTCGATCGTCCGGCCCATGATGCTTAACTTGTATTCTGCCAACCGGCTGTTCATCCACGACATCACTTTCCAGAACCCGCCGTATCATCATTGCGGCCTGCGGAACAACGGCGGCAACATCACCATCAGCAATCTCACCGTCAACACCCCTTATGCGTTGGCCTCCGGCATCCACGCTTACAATACCGACGGTCTTAATTTTGTCGGCACCAATTGCATTATCGAAAATTGCCACATCAGTGACGGCGACGACAACATTGCCATGGGCTCGACCGGTCTGCTCAACGACCTGCTCATCACCAATTGCACTTTCGGCACCGGCCACGGCGTGTCCATCGGCAGCGGGATTACCGTGGGTTTGTCAAACCTGACCGTCGTCAACTGCACGTTCAGCGGAACAGATTACGGCATTCGCATGAAGTCTGACACCAACAGCGGCGCCATCGTCCAGAACCTGAGTTATCTCAACCTCGGCATGACCAACGTCAAATATGGGGCGATCACCATTTACAGCTATTATAACGAAACCGGAACGCCCACCAGTGTCACTCCCGCAACCGCTGCCGGGGAAACCATCAGCCCCGTCAACAGCACCACTCCGGTTTGGCGCAACATTCTCTTCAGCAACCTGACGGCGACCGTGAGCAATATCGGTGTCGCCGGCATCATCTGGGCACGGACGGAAATGCCTGCCACCAACATCATCATGAACCGCGTCAACATCACCGCTTCCAACACTTTTGACGTTTACAACGCGCAAGGCGTCCAGTTTCTGGATTCGACCATCAAAACCGGCAACGGCAAGACCTTCACCATGTGGAACGCCAACGTCACCGTCAGCAATTCCGCGCCGGTGGCCGGCTTCATCACCTTCGACGGCATGGGCGGCAACACCAACGACTCGCTGACGCTCTACAACACCCGTGTTTCCCTGACGAGCACTGATGTGTTTGGCGCCAACCCCATCACGTTGGGCGGGACCGTCCTGACCAACACCGGCAATCTGACTTTTTCCAACAACGACGTGATCAACTTTGCGCTGGGGACCAACAACACCGCCATCGTGGTTGCCGGCAATCTGAACCTGAAAGGCATGCTCAATATCACGAATGCCGGCGGTTTCACGGCTACCAATTACATTCTGTTTACCTACACCGGCAGCTTAACCAACACCCCGGTTCTTGGTTCAAAACCAACCGTCCACAGTTACCTCTACCGGCTCGACACCAACACCGTCGGGCAGGTAAAACTGATGGTTACTTCACCGTCACCGCCGGATTTCGGAAACATCCGGGTTGTCAGCCTGGGCGGCGGAAATTTTGGGTTCGTGATGAGCGGCACCGGCGGCGTGACCAACGGCACGTACTACGTTCTGGCTTCGACAAATCTTACCTTACCTCTGAGCCAATGGACACCCATCGCGACCAATCCATTTGACGCCGCCGGTAACTTCATCTTCACCAATGCAGCGCTGATGAATGCTCTGCAGGGGTTTTTCCGGCTGCAATTGCCGTGAACCTGAGGCGGTTCGATAGGGCTGCTCGGCGGGAAGCACCGGTAATTTAAAGCGACCCTGAAATCCGCATTTCGGGCTGATCCAAACTATAAACCAGCGAATTCATTTAGGTTTATAATCCGGAACATTCTTAAGCGCAGTTAGTTAGCCCTGCATAATTTTTCTAAAATTTTACTTGCCTTTTTTTCTGACATGTCTCATTATGAGACATGAGCTATGGCATCAAGCTTTCAAGTCAAAAAAATTCTGATTGTTGATGACAATCAGGTGGTGCTCACTGCACTGTCATCGGTTCTCACCTCCAGAGGTTACGACGTTGTCACCGCCATTGATGGTCCCGAAGCTTTTTCCGTCGTGAGCGAAGAACGGCTGGATCTCATATTGCTTGATATTCATTTCCCGCCTGACGCGTCAATGAGTGGAAACACTTGGGATGCGTTTCACATTATGAACTGGATCCGGCGGGCCGGCGGGCCCCATGGCAGAGACATTCCGGTAATTGTCATGTCCGGAGCCAAACCGGCGGAGATGGAGCAGCGTTGTCTGGCTGCCGGTGCGGTTGCCTACTTTCAAAAGCCGGTCCGAATTCCAAGATTGTTTAACACCATTCAGGAAATCCTTTATCCGATTGTCAGCGAAACGCCGCTCGAACTGGTTGGCACCGCAAATTACGAACGCCCCCGCCTCTAGTCAGAAATCCGATTCAGAAAGAAACCCAATCGCGGAGCGGAAATTGTAGCGTCGAGGCTGTGCCTCGGTTTTTTGTAGTGTCGAGCCTCTGGCTCGATAAGTTGTAGATTCGAGTCTCTGACTCGACGGGTTGAGCCACAGGCTCAACGCTACATCGACTAGCGCTACACTCTGTCAATCATGTGGATTTCACCTTGATACAGCCAATCTTCCGGTCGTTCCACCAGTCCCGCCCGCACTGGATTACGCCAGACGTAATCCCATTTTTGCGCATAACTTTCATCGCGCCGCAGCAGATGGTCGAAGAAACCCGGCTGCCAGAAGCTTTTCAACTTCGCACCCGGAATCGCCACCGGTTCGTGACCCAGCGCTGACAACGCTTTGCCCAGACATTGTTTCAAGCCGCTTTCCCACCGGCGCAATTTCATATCACGCCCGATGCGGACAAAGACGTGGAGGTGATCTGGCATCAGGACATAGCGTCCTGTCGCCACGCTGAATTTCAATCCACGTTCAGCATAGCTGCAAAACGCGGCGTGGACGGAATCGTTTGCCAGCAACGGACGTTTCAGGAGCGTGTTGAAGGTCACAAAATAAAGTGGTGCATCAAAACGCTGGAAGATGACTGGCAAGCGTGGCGGAGTCCCTTTGAGCTTGCGTTCCATGCCGGGAAAATCCGGCGTTTGCGAAATCTTGTCGAGCCGAAAATTGTAGCGTCGAGCCTGCGGCTCGGCTGGTTGAGCCACAGGCTCAACGCTACACCCAGGGTGGCGGTCGTATCGGTTACAGCGATTGGAGCAATTCCGTCTTGCACATGGCGATTTACAAATCAGCCACGTGCTCAATGGGTCGGGGGCAAATTCTTTCAACGGGTTGTCAGGCCAATTTTGTTGAACTACTTCTCAACTCTATCTGATTGTTCCAATACTACGCCAATTAATCCTTCAACAGATTCATCGATCGCTTTTTTATAGTTCTCAATTGGCGTGTGTTCCTTAGTAATTGTTTCTCCTGTTGGAAGGTGGATATAAGTATTGATTGCATTAGCGGAAACGTCGGCGGAAATTTCCAAACTAACCTTTTCACTTTGAATTACTAGATGCCGGCGACCGTCACCTTCTTTGCTTTTAAAAAAGAGTTTGAAGTCCCAGTTAGAATTTGTTTGAAGCTTTATTTCAGCAATATTTGCTTGGCCTATGTCAAGGCTGATGGACGAAGGAATGCCTTTATAATCTGAAACAACGCTATCAGATTTTAGCGTCGCTACGTTCCGGAGCTTATCTGTGAGTGCCGTGACAGCGTATTGGTAATAAATGATATTGGTTTTATATTTTGATAACATGGCGAGATCGGCTCTTTCTTGGTTGAGCTTGGCTTCTATTCTCATTGCTGAAATTTTGTTTTTTACATTGTTAGCCCAAGCATTTAGATCACCCACTTGCGAATCAATGATCTCGAATTCTTTGCTCGAATCTAAAATGCGCTGTCGCAAATCAAGGCTAATTGATGAATTGGTCGTTAATTCATCCAACAGACGGTGATGTTGCTGTAGGAGAGTCAACTGGTTGGAGTTGATGGTGTTAATTTGTATGGTCAGATTTGTAATTTGAGTGGTAAGACTTTTCCGCTCTTCAGCGAAATTGCTCATGAGGTTCGTCTGGTTTTCGTTAAGAGTTCTAATTTGTGCGGTTAACTGCACACGTTCTGCTTTGGACTGACGATCCCTAAAAAAACTATTGATTTGATTTAGAATAAAAAGCGCGAGTGTTATCCATAAAACTCGTTTTCTCCATTTTTTGTGAGCCAAAGTTCTACCATCCTCAAAATGATATTTGAGTCTATATTCCCACCAAATTAAAACGCCCGTGAGAATGACCAGCAAAATGCCGAAAATGTATGAAATCCAATTCATCATCCCTTCTGCGCTTCCTTCGCCCAGGTGTCTTTCAGCGTAATGGTACGATTGAAGATAAGGCGCGAGGCGTTGGGCGCGCGGCTTGAATCCTTGTCCAAAGCGAAATAAGCCAGACGCTCGAATTGATAACGCAAATCCGGCTTCGCCTCTTTCAGACTCGGCTCACACTTGGCGGTGACAACTTCCAGCGAGTGCGGATTGAGGAATGATTTGAAGTCGCCTTCGCCTGAATCCGGTTCCGGCACGGTGAACAGACGGTCGTACAATCGGCATTCGGCATCAATTGCATGCGCGGCGCTCACCCAATGAATCGTGCCCTTCACTTTACGGGCCGCCGTAGCCCCGCCACTCTTGCTGTCGAGGTCAGCCGTGCAGCGTAACTCAGTGATATTGCCCGCGGCGTCCTTCACCACTTTGTCGCACTTGATGATGTAGGCGTATTTCAACCGGACTTCGCCGCCGGGTTTCAACCGGAAATATTTCGGCGGCGGCACTTCCTTGAAATCATCCTGCTCAATGTACAGCTCCCCGCTGAACGGCACTTTGCGCGTGCCGGCGGTCGGGTCTTCGGGATTGTTCACCGCGTCCAGTTCCTCGGTCTTGCCTTCAGGATAATTGGTAATGACGACCTTGATGGGCCGCAACACCGCCAGCCGGCGCAGGGCGCGTTTGTTCAAATCTTCGCGGATGGCAAATTCCAGCACGGCCACGTCGGTCAGGCCGTTGTATTTGGTGATGCCGATGTTGTAAGCAAACGCGCGCAAGGCTTCCGGTGTCACACCGCGCCTGCGGATGCCGGAAATAGTCGGCATGCGCGGGTCGTCCCAGCCGCTCACGAGTTTTTCGTTCACGAGCTGCATCAACTTGCGCTTGCTCATCACGGTGTAACCGAGGGCGAGCCGGGCGAATTCGTATTGTTTCGGCAACGGACGCGGCAGATCTAGGTTCTCCAGAATCCAGTCGTACAGCGGGCGATGCACCTCGAATTCCAGCGTGCAAATGCTGTGCGTGATGCCTTCCAGATAATCGCTCAGGCAATGCGCGAAATCGTACATCGGATAAATGCGCCATTTGCTGCCGGTATGATGATGTTCGGCGTGCCGGATGCGGTAGATGAGCGGGTCGCGCATCCAGATGTTCGGCGCGGCGACGTCAATCTTCGCGCGGAGCGTGCGCGTGCCGTCGGGAAACTCGCCGTTCTTCATCCGCGTGAACAGGTCGAGATTTTCAGCCACCGGCCGGTTGCGGAACGGACTTTCCTTGGCCTGGCGGCGGTATTCATCCGTTTGCTCCGGTGTCAGGTCGCAGACATACGCCTTGCCCTTTTTGATGAGCGCCACAGCGTATTCGTAAATCTGGTCGAAGTAGTCGGAGGCGTAAAACGGTTCCAAGGTGGGACAGGCATCCTGCCTGTCTCTGACTTTTTCATTTAGAGATGGAGACAGGCTGGAAGCCTGTCCTACGATGGCGGGCAAATAGAAATCCGGTTTGCCGTTGCTGGTGACCGCCTCGGGAGTCTTGCCGTGCGGTTTGAAGCCGAGCCGGTCATCGGCCCAGCCGCGAATGAGCCATTGCACATCCTCGATGATGGAATCCACGTACTCGACGTCTTCCTTGGTCGGATTGGTGTCGTCCATGCGGAGATTACAGATGCCGCCGAACTCGCGGGCGATACCGAAATTCAGGCAGATGCTTTTGGCGTGGCCGATGTGCAGATAACCGTTCGGTTCGGGCGGAAAACGGGTGTGGATGCGCGGATATTTGTTCTCCGCGACGTGTTTCGCGACGATGTCGCGGATAAAATCGGACGGCGCGGTGGCCGGCGGATTTTCTGGGTTCGAATTGCTCATTTGTCAGCGCGGAGGCTAACAAATCAACGGACAATTGTCCAACGGCGTCAGGTATTGTCCTGATTTGGTTGTAGGGCACGACGTAAGGAGTGCTGCCCCAAACGACTCGTCACCTCGTCGCCTACAAATCAGGACACTACCCGGCGTCAGGCCTTAAGGTTCTGATTCTTGGCGCGCGATTCGTCGGCGAGCTTTTGTTTGAAGTCCTCCAGCGCTTTTTGCAGCCGCGTTTCGCCCACGGCCAGAATTTGCACCGCCAGCAGGCCGGCGTTTTTCGCCGCGCCAATGCCGACCGTGGCCACCGGCACGCCCGGCGGCATTTGCACGATGGACAGCAGCGAGTCGAGACCCTTGAGCGATTTGCTTTCGATGGGCACGCCGATGACGGGCAGGGTGGTAAACGCCGCCGTCACCCCGGGCAGATGCGCCGCGCCGCCCGCGCCCGCGATAATGACGCGCAGGCCGCGTTCCTGGGCTTTGCCGGCGTATTGTTCCAAATCCTTCGGCGTGCGATGGGCCGAAATCACTTTCGCTTCGCATTCAATTTTGAATTGCGCGCACACATCGGCCGCGGCCTTCATCGTCGGCCAGTCCGAATCGCTGCCCATCAAAATGCCAACCAGGGGCTTGGTCTCGCTTGTTTTCATGCGCGGGCAAATTACCAGTTTCAAAACCAAAAGTCACCTATGGAAGGGACTGTCCGAATTTGGCTGTAGGGCACGACGTAAGGAGTGCTGGCCCAAACGACTCGTTACCTCGTCGCCTACAAATTAGGAGACTACCCTATGAAAATGGTTGGTAATCTGAGGAATGATTACGGAGCCAACCATTTTCTCCGGGAGCGCCGGTGTCCCGCCGGCCAATGAATCAGACTATCACCCGCCAATCTGCCGGCGAGACGCCGGCGCTCCCAGGCGTGTCCGAGTTAATCTCCGGCTGGCTTTCCAGCGAAGGTGATTTTTTTGTGGCTTTGCATCTTTGCGGCTTTGCGTTAAAAACTTTGACCGTTATTGCATGACGACCGCCAACAAAGTCACGATTCTGCGCATCTTGCTGATCCCGTTTTTTGTCGTCGAATTGATTTACTACCTCGAAAACGGCGAGGAGCTTCACCGGCTGCTGGCGCTTCTCACCTTTGCCGTCACGGCAATTCTGGACGGTGTGGACGGTTACATCGCCCGGCGCTACAACCAGAAAAGCGAGCTCGGCGCAATGCTCGACCCGCTGGCGGACAAATTACTGCTCGTGTCGGCCATCGTTACCTTGAGCTTCAATCACGGGTCGTCCATCGGCCAGATTCCGCTCTGGCTCACCGGCACCATCATCGGACGCGATTTGCTGCTGCTCACCGGCATCGCCGTTATCCGGCTTACCGTCGGCAAGGTGGTCGTGGGCCCGCGTGTCGTTGGCAAAATCGCCACGGTGCTGCAAATGATCGTGGTCGTCTGGATTCTGCTGGGCTGGGACCGCGACCTGAATGAGCGCTGGCTCAAGGTCTGGATGCTGGGTGCCGGCATCTGCACCGGCTTGTCCGGATTGCTTTATGTCTGGGACGGGGTGAGACAACTCGGCTCGCATCCCGCCAGCCTGGCGACGAAAACCAGGACCACAGATTTGCCCGGATGATTTAGTGCGCCGGTTTTTTCGTTTTCATTGGCGTGGATTTGTGTTCATCTGTGGCTGAATTTATGGCCAAGGAGTTGAAACTTAAATTAAGGGAAGGTGACGTGGCGCCGGAATTCTCGGCGATAACCAGCGGCGGCGGTCGGATTTCGCTGGCCGATTTGCGCGGCAAAAATGTCATCCTCTATTTTTATCCCAAGGACGACACGCCGGGTTGCACGAAGGAAGCCTGTGCGTTCCGCGACCACTTCGCCGATTTTAAAACGAAAGGCGCGGTAATTCTCGGTGTCAGCGTGGATTCGACGAAGTCGCACGACAAATTTGTGGAAAAGTTCAAGCTGCCGTTCACGTTGCTGGCGGACGAGGACAAAAAAATTGTCCAGGCTTACGGGGTTTGGGGTGAGAAAAGCTTCATGGGCCGGAAATATCTCGGCACACATCGCGTGACGTTTCTCATCGGGCCGAACGGATGCATCAAAAAAATCTGGCCGCAGGTGAAGCCGGACGAACATGCCGAAGAAGTGCTGGCGGCGTTGTAAAATCTGACAACTGCATAATGACAACTGCATAAAAATCGGCGGTGGCGCCGTGAATAAAATCTGGCCGCCGCCGGTCTTGTTTTGCGACAACCCCTCCCGCTTTGCTTGAAATCAGGAACTTGCGGGAGGTATCAATTCTCAAAATTGAGGCACAGACCGCTGTCCCATCGGCATTATTCGTGCTGGTACAGGGCTGGTCACGTGCAGTCTGAAAAAAATTAGGATGGATTGAACCATGCTCAACCGCTGGCAATGGGCCTTGGGGTGCGCTGTTTCCAGCTTGCTGCTGCTGTTCTGCGGCTTGCTGGTGCCGGCGTATTTGCGGGCGCTGGATGTCAATGTCATCCGCCGGGCCGGCCAGGACACGCCCGTCCTGGCCGCGCAGGGTTTGTCGCTCGTGAACCAACAAAACCTGGGGACGGCGTGGATGTTTTTTCAGGCGGCCCAGATGGAACGGATTCCCGGTCGCGAGAATTTTGGTCTGGCGGTGACCAATGCCACGCAACAGCATCCCGATTGGCTGGTCTGGGGCAACGACTCGGCGCTGAAACGTCTCTTCGGAAGTGAAAACCCGTCGTTCGAGCCTTTCACCGGTTTTATCATCCGGCAACAAAACCGCGACGCCGCGCTTAATTTTTTGAGCGCTTCCACCAGTCCTACCGTGCAGGAATTGCTGCACTGCCGCGCGCTGACCGGCACCACCCTGTTCTCGCCGTCGCAGTCGGCTTCCGGCCAGGCCTTTGACGTGGCGGTGACGACCTGCGGATTGTTGGTGGAGGAAGGGAGGCTGACGACGGGTTTGAGCGAGAACATTTTCAGACTGGCTTCCAGCGCCAGCCACGGCGCCGGCTCCCAGCCGCTGGAACAGGTGCTGATGGATTTCATGTCGCTGGGTCGGCGATTCAATTGGGACCAGCTCGTGGCGTTCACCAGCCGCATTGAAGACGCCGGGACGTTGCACGCCCTAGCCGACCAGGTCCGCGATGCCGGCGGACAATTGCCCGTGCTCTTTTCCGCCGTGGCAATTTCCGGCCGGCCGGCGGCGGTGGCGAAATATGTCACGCATTTCCCCCAGACCGGGTTGACCGATCTTGGATACAGTCTGCGGTTCGGCGCCGGCGCGGTGAACGAACTGCTGGCCCGCGACCAATTGCTTTACCGCGACAGTTCCCGGCTGCATCTGGGAGTGGCTTGCAGTCTGCGTTTGCCGTGGCTGGCGTTTATGCTGAAATGGCTGGGCTACCTGTTGAGTGGATTTCTTCTAGCCGCGTTCCTGCATTTTGCGCGACCGGCCGTATCGTCCCTGGAACAACCGCTGCAAGTGCGCGGGTTCCATGTGGTCCGTGAAAGTTTGTTTGCGGTGGGTTTCCTGCTGGTGGTGTTGCTCCTGAGCGAGCCGTTTCTCGCCCAGGACACCCGGAAAGAGGAATTTGCCTTTCGGCTGCACGTGCCCATGACGGGTCCCGTGGTCCTGGCCGGATTCGCCCGCAATCATCCCAACCTTATGAATAACATGATCCTGTTGACCCTGCTGCTGTTTTTCGTGCTGCAGGGACTGCTCTACGTCGCCTGTCTCGTGAAGCTGGCGGAAATCCGCCGGCAAAACGTCCCGCCGCGCATGAAGCTCCGGCTGCTCGAAAATGAAGACCACCTCTTCGACGCCGGTTTGTACCTGGGCTTCGTCGGTACCATCGTCTCGCTGATTCTCGTTTCGATGGGAGTCATCAAATTCAGCCTGATGGCCGCCTACTCGTCCACGTCGTTCGGCATCATCTTCGTGTGCGTGTTTAAAATCTTCAACCTGCGCCCGGCCCGCCGGCGGTTGCTGCTGGAGGCCGAAGCCGGATCCGTCGCGCCGTCCGGGCCCGCCGGTGCGCCAACCCCCGTCCCCGCGTCATGAACCGCAGCATCCTCATCGTCATCTGCGACTTTCTGTTGCTGAGCCTGCTGACGTTCTCGACGGACCTCAGCAAGATGGCCGGCGAGGACGAAGGCTCCGCGGCGACCGTCAAGGTGGATGTCCTGCCCAAGTCGGGCAACAGCGGTTCAAAAGACCTCGCGGCGGTCATGCAACAGGCGCTCACCGAGGAGCAAAAGAACCGCGAACAATTGCAGGCCGAACTGGCCAAAGCCCGCGAAACGGCGCGGCAACAGCAGGAACAGTTCGACCAGCAAACCCGGGAACTGCAACAGAAACAGTCGAATCTGGAACAGCAATATGCCGCGGCCCAGGCCAGCATCCAGACGCTCAACCAGAAATTGCAAAACAGTTCCACCGAAACTTCCCTGACAAAGGAACAGCTCGCGGCCAGGGAAGCGGAAATTCAAAAGCAGAACGATCTGGCCGCCGCGTTGCAGAAACAACTCATGCAGCTGACCAATCAGCTCCGCGCGGCGGACGTGGATAAACGCATCGCCGCCGGGCAAATTGCCTTGATGCAACAACAGGTTGCGGCCGAGCACGCCGAGAACATCCGGCTGGCTGACAGTTTCAAATCGCTGGCAACCAATTCCGGCGCCCTGACCAAAGAAATCCGCGAAAACCGCGCCCTGGCACCCAACGCCATTTTCGATGACTTCATCAAAAACCGGGTCGAGGCTACCTTGGTCGCTTCCCGGACCGGCCTGTTTGGCATTGATCTGAGCAAAAGCAAAACGGCGGAAACATTACTGGTGACCGACGGTAAAAAGACGTACGCCTTGTGCCACGTACAGGACACGCCGTTGACGCTTTGGGACCCGGGCATAGATTGGGAAAAGCTTACCGGAACGCTGGACCACGACCAGGCGCAGGTCGCCGTCCACGCTTTGTCCTTCGCTATTCAGGACCCGCGCGTGGTGTTCATGCCGGTCGCATCGGCGGAAGCCGGCCAGCTGGGCTGCAAGGTTTACCCGATTTCGTCAGACCCGTACAAATTCCAGGACGCCGTGGTGATTGGCGCCAAAGGGGATTATTACGGCCAGAGCAGTTTCCAGATTGATTTGAACACGCCCGCCTATGTCAAACTGGATCGCAACCTGTTGAAAGGGCTGTTCGGCAAATTCAATCCCTCGAGCGGCGACCTGGTTTTCAGCCGGGGCGGCGAGTTGCTGGGGATTATGGCCAACAACACCTACTGCCTCGTGCTGCATGACTTCGGGGCTGAGGTATCCTTTCCCTTTGGCCGGAATCTCCGTTCCCAACACACCGGCGACGACCTGTCCCGGCTTTATGCCTACGTCTTCAACCTGCCTTCCCGGTTGAAGTGAGCGGGTCAGGCGAGGAACAAAAGGCCGCAGTTCATTTTACAATTCCCGGTGGGGCGAGCGTACCCGCGAGCCGCCAAGGACATAACTCAAGAATCTTCGGCTCGCGAGTACGCTCGCCCCACCACATTGCCCGCCACCGCGTCCACAATCCTGATTTGACAGAGGTGCGGCGAAGCGTGAAAATAGACGCAAAGGAAAGGAATTAAACACACAACCAAGAACGATTATGCCAATTCCCACTGGAACCAAAGCTCCCGATTTCACGCTCAAATCCAAACAAGCCTCCGGCGTTGTGGATGTAAAACTCAGCAACAACTTCGGCAAGAAGAACACCGTGCTGTTGTTCTTCCCGCTCGCCTTCACCGGCGTCTGCACAACGGAAATGTGCGATATCACCTCCGGCCTCTCCGCTTACTCCGGCTTGAACGCCGAGGTCATTGCCGTGAGCGTAGATAGTCCGTTTGCCCAGGAAGCCTGGGCCAAGCAGAATAAAATCGGCATTACGCTGGCCAGCGACTTGAACAAGGAAGTCATCAAAAAATACGATGTGGTGTTCCCGATGCTCGCGGGCGTGGGCGACACGGCAGCGCGCGCGGCGTTTGTGATTGATAAGCAAGGCGTGGTGCAATACAGCGAACAAACGCCTACACCGAAAGATCTGCCCAACTTTGAAGCCATCAAGACAACGTTGGCGAAATTGAAGTAATTTCCGGACCCAACCGGATTCGTTCAGGCCGCTCAATAGTTTCGGAGGGGCGAGCTCTGCGATCCCCCATTTTGAATTACTTCCGGTAAATCAGGGGCTCGTGTAACTCGCCCCTCCGGCTTTGAAGCTCCTTGCTTTGTCCGCCCCTTATCCTGCCTTGGCTGTGATTGGCATCACAACCTCGGCGGGATGTTGAGAGAGCTCGCCCACTCGGCCATCGGCCGCAGACTGCCGCATTCCGGGCAGGACGTTGCCGCGTATTGCGTTCCGCAGTTGGGACAAATACCCTGCGTCTCAAACGCGTCAAAAGGCTTCCGGCATTTGCCGCAGCCCCAGAAATCGCCGCGCGGCGGGGCCAATCGGCAAACCGGACAGGCGAAGCCGTCGTGCCGCGGCGCATTGGCCACCCGCGCCAGCGCGCGGGCCTGTGTCAACCCGCCCCAGCAATTCAACACAATGAGTACGCAGATGCCGCCCAGCATGAGGTTTTGTTGCAACACGGCCAGCCCGATCAACGCCGCCACACCGATGAATCCAACGACGCTGGCAATCATCAGGCTTTTCGCGCGTCCGAATACAAACCAAAGCAACGAACGTAAAATTTGTCCGCCATCGAGCGGATAAATCGGCAGCATGTTGAAGACGAGCAGGACGATGTTGATGGAAAAAAGCATAAAGACAAAATTGAAGGCGTTGGGGTTCGCGTCCTCCCAGCCGGCGGATTTTACCAGGACCAATAAAAGCCCGAACAGCGGGAACAGTATCACATTCACCAGCGGCCCGGCGGCGATGCTCCACAGCGTCGCGCCCGGACGCTGTGGCGGCGACACATAAGCCACGCCGCCAAGGACCCACAGCACAATGTCATGGGTCTTGCCGCCCACGGAGCGGCACGCCAGTTGATGTCCAAACTCATGAATCAGCACGATCAGGAACAACGAGAGACATTCCAGCACGCTCCACAGCAGGGACGAATCACCCCGCGCCTGTTGGACGAAATAGACGACCGCCAGGAACCACGCCCAGTGCAAATAAACTGTAATTCCAAATAGCTGGAACAACCGGATGGACCCTCGACGCGTTGGCATGGTGCGCCAATTTATCCCACATCCGATTGCTGGAAACAAGGCTTTTGCCCGCCCGGTATTGTCCTGATTTGGTTGTAGGGCACGACGTAAGGAGTGCTGGCCCAAACGACTCGTCACCTCGTCGCCTACAAATCAGGACACTACCGGCCGCCCAAGACTATTTTGGAGATGTAACAGCCGACGTAAGGAAGCGCATTCTCAATTTACAATATGGGATTTACGATTTACGAATCCTGCCACAATTAACCCGCGACACGTCAATCGCCAATCGTCAATCGTAAATCCGGTCGTTTCCATTTCGTAACGTTACTTTAACCGGACCGTCGTTGAACCGGGCGCAAAACGGGGTAAGTTATTCGCGATGGTCCCGCGTATTCTGATTGTGGATGACGAACTCGAATTCATCGAGCTGCTGCAATATCGCCTCGCCGGACTGGGGTGCGAATTCATCGAAGCCAACAACGGAGTGGAAGCGCTGGCCCAGGCGCGCCAGTTCCGGCCGGATTTGATCCTGCTCGACATCCTGCTGCCCGACCTCGACGGCCTGTCCGTCTGCAAAATCCTGCGCCGTCAGCCGGCGACCAAGAAAACGCCGGTCATTTTCATGAGCGCGCTTTCCAGCGAAGTCACCAAACGCGCCGTGGCCATCCATGCCGACGATTTTTTCATCAAGCCGCTCAACCTAGAAAAGCTCCAACAACGCATCACCGAGTTGCTCCACCTCGAACCCGCGGTGAAATAATGTAGCGTAGGTGGGGCGAGCGTACTCGCGAGCCGTCGGGCGTATAATCAAGAATCTTCGGCTCGCGAGTACGCTCGCCCCACCAAACCAAAACCTGCCTGTATTCAGAAATCGTTGTGACCTGGAGATGAGGCGAAAGGGAGATGGGAAAAGCCAATTTGCAAAAAGACATTTCAACCACGCATTGACGCGGATAAATGTACGGCGCACGCCCTGCCGGCCGGCATCGGCCTCTGGGTCCTGCGCCAAAAATCCTCCGTGTTGGAGAAACCAGATCAGGTGTCAGGTGACAACCGTTGAAAGTCTTTTGTAACGTACGAAATTGATGGCCGATTTGGCCGCGGTGCAATCACCGGCTGCATCCACATAGATGCCCTCGATCCGGGAAGAGCCATCCTCCTCTTGACACAGGGCCCAGCAGTTCAGAGGCATGGACAATTCCGCTTCGTCATCCATCTTAAATACGGCAAACCAATCATCGGCGGGAATTATTTGTACAATTTTTTCGTTCATGTTTATGTGATCACAGAAATATATGGCTTCCTTGGTGCGATTCCGTGTATCGCAAACACCATAATGCGGCTTCTGTGACTGTCAAATGCGATGTGCCAAGGAAGACTAAATTCCAAGGTTCCCATCGCTGAAACCACCTTTATGGAGCAGCCTGGCGAGATTGGCCAGCGTAATGGAAACAAATGCTGAATTCTAAAGGCTGAAGGCTGAAGGTTGCGCCAGCACTCCTTACGTCGTGCCCTACTACCAAACCAGGGCAACGCCTACGGAATTCATTGCTTTCCACTGCCGGGACTGATAAAGCGGTTGCATGAACCCATTGGCGGTATTTATGCCGAGTTTTACCCAATCGTCGCAGGGGTGGTTTGAGGTTGGCTTCATTATAGTTGTGATAATTTTCGTTCTTTACGGATTTTGGAGAAATAAGGAGTAATTCCAAATTAGGGCAGCGCCACCATTCCCCTTCGCTTGACACGTCCGGGCGTAACCTTCAACTTGAGTATCTTATTGAGGAATTTAAATGAGCGAATCGTACAATTTATTCAATACATTGCGAAAATTTGATCTCGGCGACGGCCAACAGGGCGCGTTCCATTCCCTGCTGGCGCTGGAAGAAGCCGGCGTCGGTCCCATCAGCAAACTGCCCGTCTCCATTCGCCTCGTGCTCGAATCCGTCCTCCGCAATTGCGACGGCAAAAAGGTGACCGAGCAAAACGTGCGCGCCCTGGCAAATTGGAAGCCGACCGAGACCCGCACGGAGGAAATTCCGTTTATCGTCGCCCGCATCGTGTTGCAGGATTTCACCGGCGTGCCGTTGCTGGTGGATTTGGCGGCCATGCGCTCCGCCGTCCAGCGCCTGGGCAAGAATCCCAAAATCATCGAGCCGCTCGTGCCGGTGGACCTCGTCGTGGACCACTCGGTGCAGGTGGATTTCGCCGGCAGCGCCGATGCGATGCAGAAAAATCTGGAGATGGAATTCCGGCGCAATCGCGAGCGTTATCAATTTCTCAAATGGGGCATGCAGGCGTTCGACACGTTCAAGGTCGTCCCGCCCGGCATCGGCATTGTCCACCAGGTCAACCTGGAATACCTCGCCCAAGGCGTACTCTCTGGCGAATCTCAAATCTCAAATCTCAAATCTCAAATTTATTACCCGGACACCCTGGTCGGCACGGATTCGCACACGACCATGATCAACGGTATCGGCATCGTGGGGTGGGGCGTGGGCGGCATCGAAGCCGAAGCCGGCATGCTCGGCCAGCCGGTTTATTTCCTCACGCCGGACGTCGTGGGCGTGCATCTCACCGGCGCGTTGCGTGAAGGCGTTACCGCCACGGATCTGGCGCTTACCGTCACCGAAATGCTCCGCAAAGCCAAAGTGGTCGGCAAGTTCGTGGAATTTTTCGGTCCCGGCGCGGCGGCGTTGCCGGTGGTGGACCGTGCGACGATTGCGAACATGGCACCCGAATACGGCGCGACGATGGGTTTCTTCCCGATTGACGCCGAGTGCGTGAATTATCTGCGCGCCACGGGCCGCAGCGAGGAGCATTGCCGGGCCTACGAAAATTATTATCGCGCCCAGGGACTGTTCGGCATGCCGAAGAAGGGCGACATCGCCTATTCGCAGGAGTTCGAGCTCAACCTCGGTACGGTGGTTCCCAGCGTGGCCGGCCCGAAACGTCCGCAGGACCGCATTGAATTGCCGAAATTAAAGGAAGTGTTCGTGAAAGCGATGACGCGGTCGGTCATGGAAAACGGTTTCGGCAAACATCCGGAAGATTTGTATGTGACCGCGCGCGTCAACACGGCGCGCGAAGCCCATCCGCCCGTTGATCATAGTTACGGCCACCGCAAGTTGGGTGTGGAACCCAGCGAATCCGAGATGCGCGACCAGCATCCCGCGCCCGATACCGCGGAACAGATCCCGTCCGCGACGTTTCGCGGTGTGCAGTCTGACCTCCGTCATGGCAGCGTGCTCATCGCCGCCATCACCAGTTGTACGAACACATCGAATCCGGGCGTCATGCTCGCCGCCGGTTTGCTGGCCAAGAAAGCCGTGGAGCGCGGACTTGCCGTGAATCCCGTCATCAAAACGTCGCTCGCGCCCGGCTCGCGCGTGGTGAGCGATTATCTGAACCGGACCGGTCTGCAAATGTATCTCGACAAGCTCGGTTTCAATCTCGTGGGCTACGGTTGCACGACGTGCATCGGCAATTCCGGTCCGCTGCCGGCGGCGGTCGAGGACGCCATCAGCAAGTACGACCTCGTGGCGGCCTCCGTCCTTTCGGGCAACCGCAATTTCGAGGCGCGCGTCCATCAGAGCATCAAGGCGAATTTCCTCATGTCGCCGCCGCTCGTCGTGGCTTTCGCGCTCGCCGGTCGGGTGGACATTGACCTGAGCCACGAGCCGATTGGCACGGGCCGGGATGGCAAACCGGTTTATCTGCGCGAACTCTGGCCCAGCCTGTGGGAAATCCGCGAGCTGATGCAGACAGCGTTGCAGCCGGAGGTTTATCGCAAATTGTTCAAGGATTTTGCCGCGCAAAATCCGCGCTGGAACGAAATCCCGTCGTCCACCGGCCATGTTTATGGCTGGGACCGCAAGTCCACGTACATCCAGGAACCGCCGTTCTTCGGGAAATTCCAGATGCAGCCGGGGGAAATCCGCGAAATCAAGGGCGCGCGCGCGCTGGCGATTTTTGGCGACAGCGTGACGACCGACCACATTTCGCCCGCCGGTTCCATCAAAAAAACTTCCCCCGCGGGAAAATACCTCGTCGAAAATGGCGTTCAGCCTGCCGACTTCAACAGTTACGGTTCACGCCGGGGCAACGACCGGGTGATGACGCGCGGCACGTTCGCCAATGTCCGCATCAAAAATCTCATGCTCGGCGGCGAGGAAGGCGGTGACACCATGCTCCAGCCGGAAAGCAAAAAAGTTTCCATCTACGATGCCTCGATGGAATATCAGAAACGCGGCACGCCGCTGGTGGTGATTGCCGGTCAGGAATACGGCACCGGCTCATCGCGCGACTGGGCGGCCAAAGGTACCAACCTGCTCGGCGTGAAAGCGGTCGTGGCGCAGAGTTTCGAACGCATTCACCGCAGTAATCTCGTCGGCATGGGCGTGCTGCCGCTGCAATTCAAGGACGGCACCACCGCACAGAGCCTCAAGCTGGACGGCACGGAGACTTACGACTTCGTCGGTCTGGATGCCCATCTCAAGCCGCAGCAGGACCTCGTGTTGAAAATCACACGCAAGGACGGCACGGTGGAAGAAGTGCCGGTACGTTGCCGGATCGATACGCCGATTGAAATTGATTATTACCAGCACGGCGGCATTTTGCCCTACGTCCTGCGGCAATTGGTGGCGAAGGCCTGAATCGGAACGCCGGCTTCCAGTACGGCGCGGATTGGCGTAGGCCGTAGGCGCCGACGTAAGGAGGCGGAATTGGCCGAATGATTTGCCGGAATATCCGCCTCGTTACCTCGGCGGCCACTTCGAACAGTCGCCTAAACCTTCTCTGGTTTTACCACCGCCACGACCTGCACGTCGGGCTTGAGGTATTTTTGGGCGGCGGCCTTGATTTCTTCCAGCGTCACCGCCTCAAACCGGGCGTCGTCCAGTTCCGCGCGCTGGTAGCCCAGACCGTAAAGTTCATCGAGCGTGGTCGTGGAAGCCAGATGGCCCAGTTCTTGCCGGGTGATTTTTTTCTGGCCGATGAGTTTGGCCTTGGCGCGCTTAAGTTCTTCGTCGGTCAAACCTTCCGTGCGCAGGAGTGCGGCTTCCTTGAGCATTTCCTGCTCGACCTGCGCGGCTTTCGACGGCTCGGTGCCGGCGTAAAAGGCGAAATAACCGGGTTTGAGCCCGGCGAACTGTTGTGCGCCGACATAATAGGCCAGGCCGAGCTGCTCGCGAATCCGCAAAAACAGCCGCGAGCCGAGATCGCTGCACGCCTCCTGCAACAACTCCAGCGCGAACCGGTCTTCGTCGTGCATCGTCGTGCCGGGATAACCGATGACAATCACCGCCTGCTTTTTGTCACGGATTTCTTCGACCCGCTGCGACAGGGAAGGGGGCTTGCCGCCCGCAGCGCGAGCCAATTCGTCCGCGGCGTGGCCGCGTTTCCAATGGCCGAAATGTTTTTCAACGGCGGATTTGACGTCCGCTGTTTTCACGTCGCCGTAAACCGCGAGGACGCAATTGTTGGGCACGGCCAGTTTTTTGTGAAACGATTTCAGTCCGGAAGTTGCCAACCTGGCGACGGCTTCCTCCAGGCCGGTTGAATCTAGGCCGTAGCCGATGTTGCCGAAGAGCGCGCGGCGCATGGCCAGGCTGGCGCTCTTGAGCAGATTATCCTTCTGTGCGTAAATGTCGGCGATTTGCACCTCGCGCTCGCGTTCGAGGGCGTCGCCGGGGAAAACCGGGTTCAACACCACGTCGGCGAGCAGATCGAGACCGGTCGTGAAATCGCTGCTCATGGTTTCCAGGTTGACGCCGAAGCTGTTGTTGCCGCCATAGCTGTCGATGCTGCCGCCGACCGACTCGATTTCCGTCGCGATGTCCCGGGCACTGCGATGCGACGTGCCTTTGATCAGCATCCGGCTGGTCAACTGGCTGAGGCCATTGTTTTCCGGAGTTTCGGCGAGCACACCGCCCTGGAACATGGCGCGATATTCAACGAACGGCAGGCGATGGTCTTCCTTCACGAGCAGGCGGAGGCCGTTGGGGAACTCAAATTTCTGGATGGCGTGCTCGGCCTTTTCTTCCACGATCACGGACAATTTGGGCGCCGTGCCGTTGGGCAGGAGCGCGTACAAGGTGCGGTTTTCCGCCGGCAGATAGTCCCGCGCCACGCGCAGAATGTCGTCGGGCTTCACCCGTTTGATGGCCTCGAGGTAACGTTCGGAAAAATTCAAATCATTTGCCGCCAGCCAGTTGCCGCCGAGATTTTGCGCCTGGCCTTCCATTGTTTTGCGCGCGGCCAGCGTGGCGGCGATGAATTGCTTTACCGCCTTGCCGAGTTCGCCGGCGGATACCAAAGCTGATTTTACCTTTTCCACCTCGGCCAGCATGGCGTCGCGGGCTTCGATGAATTTGTCCGCATCCACGATGGCGCTCATGCCGAACAAACCCGGATTGCCGGGGCTGTAAGTCCACGCATCAACGTGATGCACCACGCCTTTCTTCTCGCGGACCTGCTGGTAGAGGCGCGAACTGCGGCCGCAACCGAGCAGGACGGCCAGCACATCGAGCACCGGCATGTCCGGATGCCGCAATTCGGGAATGTGCCAGGCAAAATGAAAGTGCCCGAGTTCGACGGGCGCTTCCTCGATGATTTCCCGCGCCGCCGTTTGTGTGGGTTCTTCCGGCAATACCACCGGCGAGAGCGCCCGAGCCTTGGTTTTCCGATAAGCAGTGCGGATTTGCTCGACGACCTGCCCGTTTTTGACGTCGCCGGCGATGACGTAAAAGACGTTGTTCGGCGCGTATTTTTCGGCGTAATAACCGCGAATGTCGTCGGGCTTCAGTTCGTTGAAAATATCGGGATAGCCGATGACGTTGAAGCGGTACGGGCTGCGCGTGTAGGCGGTTTCAAACAGGCGGCGGCTGGAGCGGCGACCGGGATCGTCCTGGCCCATGTCCATTTCGCGGCGGATGACGTCAAGTTCCCTGGCCAGTTCCTCGTCGGGCAGAGTGGCGTGCTGCATGATGTCGCAAAGAACGTCAATGGCCGTACTCGTGCCGGTGGCCGGGACGTCGATATGATACACTGTGCGGTCGAAGCTGGTGTAGGCGTTCATGTAACCGCCGGCTTCCTGTACTTCCTGGTCAATGCGGCTGCCGGGGCGGGTGGTGGTGCCCTTGAACAGCATGTGTTCGAGCACGTGCGACAGGCCGGCGCCTAGCCATTTGCCTTCGTGAATGCTGCCCGCCATGCACCACGCCTGCGCCGACACGACCGGCGCGCTGTGATCTTCGCGCACGATGATGACCAGCCCGTTCTCCAGTGTGGTAAGGGTGACGCCGGGCGGCAGCGACGGAATTTTCATCGCCGCCGACCGGGTCGAAATTGAGGTGTCACTCATAAGGCAAAATCAGATAGACAGGATAGGGAGAAACGGATTCGGGGCAAAGCAATTTCCCCGAAATGGCAAGGCTCGCGGTTCCATTAACACCGGGCTTCAGCCCGGTGAGTTACGGCGCCGAAGAGGAGTTGAGCCGTTTTAACGGTTTGATTGACGTCCATGCCGTGCAAGCAAGGGAAACGGTTAAAACCGTTTTTTATGATGGCATCGGCTGGGCACCCGGCTGAAGCCGGGTGTTAATGAAACAGGCGGAATCCGCGCGAAACTTATTTGCCTGAAGACCGCATCCCGTTTTCGCCTCGTTTCCCCGGCGGCTACTTCCGGGAACAATTTTCAGCCGACGATCGGCTTGTTTTCCGAATCGAGTTTGGTCTGTGGCCAGAACGGTTTGCGGAAGGCGTCGGTGAAATTGTAGCCGTTTTGAAAATCGTCGCGGCTGTCCTTGTCGGTTTTCGCCAGCAGGCCAATTTCCACCATGTTGAAAACGATTTCGCCGAAGTCGCGGCAATTGTGCACGCCCCATTCTTCCAGGACGGTCATCGCCATCGGCCCGAACTGGTTCAAGGCAAACCGCCGGATGCCGTCGAGCAATTCCTGCCCGGTGACGTGGCGGATTTGCCCGCGGGGCTCTTTGGCCGCAAGTTTCTGCGTGTAATCGAGCGCTTCGCGGACAAACAGGTAGGCCTCGCGGGTATAACGCGCGTCCTTGGCCAGAATCTGCTCCACGGCCTCGTCAAAATTGATTTCTTGCATTTTAACGTGTCGTCGTCCGGGTCACGGTTGTCTCCGGATGCGCGGCGCGATATGTTTTCACCGCCCAGCCGGTCAACAACAGTCCCAGGACAATACAGAGAACCAATTGTTCCTGTTTTGTCAGGCGATTCACTGGAACAATTTAGCCGGAAACGGGGCGCCCCGCAACAATGTCATTTACGGTTCGTAGTTTATGATTTACGATGGGAAACAGCTTCTCGATCTAGAAATCGTAAATCAAAAATCGCAAATCATAAATGCCATGGCCGCCATTGGCCGATTTCAAAAGGGTGAGGAAATCTTTCACGCCAAAGTCGTGGACGGGGAGTTGTTCCGTTTGCGTGGCGATGTTTTCGGGTCGCCGTCCTTCGACCGCAAGCCGACTCCAGGCAAGGGCATCAAGACACTGGTGCCGGTCGTTCCGTCCAAAATCATCGCCGTCGGCCTCAATTACGCCGACCACGCGCGCGAGACCGGCAAGGCGCTGCCGAAAGAACCGTTGTTCTGGCTGAAAGCCACCACGTCGCTGTTGCCCGACGGCGGCAAGATTGAAATTCCTTTCCGCGAACACCGCACGGATTACGAGGCCGAACTGGCCATCGTCATCGGCCGCAAAATCCGCAGCGTCACGCCCACCCAGGCGCCGCGTTATATCTTTGGCTACACCACCGCCGAGGACATCAGTGACCGCACCATCCAGAATTCCGAAAGCCAGTGGGCGCGGTGCAAATCGTTCGACACCTTCACGCCGCTCGGGCCGTACGTGGAGACGAAAATTGATCCGAGCGAATTGACGATCCAGCTTTTCCAGAACGGCCAGTTGCGGCAGAACTCGAACACGAAGCAACTCATCTTCAAGCCCGCCGAACTCGTCAGCTTCATCTCCACCAACCTGACGTTGCTGCCCGGCGACGTGATTCTGACCGGCACCCCCAGCGGCATTGGCTCCATCCAGAGTGGCGACCGGTTGGAAGTGCGGATTCAGGGATTGGCGCCGTTGGTAAACACGGTGAAGTAATTTACGATTTACGATTGACGATTTACGCGGCAAACTCCGCACTTTCGATGATTCGTATATCGTAAATCGTAAATCTCAAATACACATGCGTTGGTCCCAGACATTAATTCCGACTCTCCGCGAAGCTCCGGCTGACGCGGAAATTCTGTCGCACAAACTCCTGCTGCGCGCCGGGCTTATCCGCAAGCTCGCCGGCGGCGTTTATACCTTTCTACCGCTCGGCCTGCGCGCCCTGCGCAAAGTGGAACAAATCATCCGCGAGGAAATGGACCGCGCGGGCGCGCTCGAATTGCTCATGCCGGCCCTCCAGCCGCCGGAAATCTGGCAGCAAAGCGGCCGGTACGAAACCGCCAGCAACGTGCTTTACAAGGTCAAAGACAGTAGCAACCGCGAATGGATCCTGAGCCCCACCGCCGAGGAAGTCATCACGTCCACCGCCGCCGCCGAAATCAATTCCTACCGTCAGTTGCCACGGAATTTCTACCAGATCAGCGTCAAGTTCCGCGACGAAATCCGCCCGCGGTTCGGACTGATGCGCGCCCGCGAGTTCATCATGAAAGACGCTTACAGCTTCGACGTGACCGACGAGGCGGCGCAGGTTACGTATCAGAAAATGTACGACGCCTATGCGCGCATTTTTGAGCGTTGCGGACTGAAGGCGTTTCCGGTTGAGGCCGACACCGGTGTTATCGGCGGCAGTCATTCGCACGAATTCATGGTGCCCGCCGAGACCGGCGAGAACGAGGTGGTCTATTGCGAAGCCTGCGGTTACGCAGCGAACATCGAGAAAGCCACCAGCGGCATTCCCAAAACCGCCACGCGTGAAGTCGGCCCGGCAGTCGAGAAATTTGCGACGCCCGGTGTCGTTACCATCGAGGAATTGACCAAAAAGCACAATGTTCCGGCCAATCGTCAGATCAAAACGCTGGTTTACATCGCCGACAGCAAACCGGTACTCATTTTGATTCGCGGCGATGACCAGTTGAACGAGACCAAGTTCATGGCCCGGACCGGTGCCGCCGCCGCACGACCGGCCACGCCGGAGGAATGCCTGGCCACGCTCGGCGCGCATCCGGGCAGTCTTGGGGCGGTGGTGAAGGTCCCGGCGGAAGTGAAAGTTCTCGCCGACGAACGGTTGCGCGGCGCAAACGGCATGACCACCGGCGCCAACGAGGACGGGTTTCACCTGAAGAACGTTTCCATCGAACGCGACATCAAGGTGACGCAATGGTTCGATTTACGGACCGTCGGGGCAGGGGAGCCTTGCGCCAAGTGCGGCAAATCTCTCAAAATCCGCCGGGCCATCGAGGTCGGCCACGTTTTCAAGCTCGGCACGAAATACAGCGACAAATTCAGCGCGCAATATCTCGACGAAACGGGCAATCGCAAGCCGTGCGTGATGGGCTGTTACGGGATCGGCGTCACCCGCACGTTGCAGGCGGTGATTGAACAATGCAACGACAAGGACGGCATCATCTGGCCGTTGAGCGTGGCGCCGTACACCATTTGCATCACACCGCTGGCGGTGGCGCCGGACAGCGCGGCGATGAAGCTGGCGGAGAAAATTTACGCGGACCTGACCGCGCGCGGCGTGGAAGTGATTCTGGACGACCGCGACGAACGGCCCGGCGTGAAATTCAAAGACGCGGACCTCGTTGGTTTCCCGATTCGCGTGGGCATTGGCGAGAAATCACTGGCCAAAGGCGAAGTGGAAATCAAACCGCGCGGCGGGGCGCTACAATCCGTCAAGGCCGACGCGGCGGTGGAAGCCGTGATGAAATTGGTGCAGGAAGGCGGTGCCGGTTCACGCGCGGTTTGATTTTTTAACGGCGCAACGGATGGAATGTAAACCGCGCCGGCTGATTGGCTTCGGGGGCAATTTTCACCGTGTAATAGCCGCCGTCGTTCAACAATTCGATACCGGACAGGGCCGGGCACAATCGTACCCGGAACGGCCACCAATAATGCGCTTCGTGCAGCGCCGAACTGTATCGCCGGACGATACGACCCAGAAACCGGATGGGTGGGACTCCCGACAGCATTCGGCTTTTCCACAAGACCAGCTTCGTGTGCAGATGGCCGATGACGGTCTGTTCCACCTGCGGCAACCGGCGCCGGACGGCTTCCTCGCGCCACAAAAACGGCAGGGCCGTGGGGTCGTGGCAGAAGAGCAACACGCGGTGGTCCGGTTGGAGCGAATCAAACGCGGTGCGAATTTCCGCGAGGTGCGCTTCGCGGAGGGACTGCCATTCCGGCCATTCGTCCGGAACCACATCGGCCTGGTTCGCGGGCAGGGCGATGAGCGGCGAAGCCACACCTAGGAGCAAATAACGGCCGACGGCCAGTTTCCAGAACGGTTGCAGACCCAGCTCGCGGGTGGCGCGATGCCAGCTTGCCAGCCGCATGCCGCCTTTCCCGCCAAACAGGGGCAATTTTCCAAGTTCATGGTCGCCGATAATGAATCGCATGCGGTCGCCGAATTTTCCGCGAAGTTTGCCGAGGCATTCCCGGGCGCTTTGAAATGACGCCGGGTCACTCACTCCCACAAACCCGCTGTCACACGAATAATCGCCGTTGGCCACGAGATAGTCCACCGGCCCGATTTCCGCCAGAAAACGTTCGAGCTGTCGACCCCGGTCGAGCGGATGGCGCATCCAAATCCAGTGGCGGTAAGCGCGCGCAACCAGGCGGAGGAGGGGATTGGCGATAACGCGGAATTCGTAATCTTCGCCGCGCGCGCGCTCGTCGGGACCGGCGTAGTGGATGTCGCTCAAAATGGCGACGTTGGCCTCTCCCTGCGCGTGGATTTCCATGCGGGTCAATTGTCCGCTGTCACCCCGTTCTTGCCGTTGGTTTGGTCGAGGCAATCGCGAACGGTTCGGGCCAGTTCGGCATGGGTGTAGGGTTTGGCGAGAAAACTGGCGCGGGTCCGGCCCAGCATTTTCCGGTTCACTTCATTGGCGGTGTAGCCGCTGGTAAAGACCACTTTCAAACCGGGCTGGTTGTTCTGCAAACGTTCGACAAGGTCCGCGCCGGAAAGGCCATCAGGCATCACCATGTCGGTCAACAGCAAATCAATTTCATCCGCCCGATGATTCCAGACGTCAAGCGCTTCCTTGCCGGAGGACGCTTCCAGAATCTTGTAGCCGCATTCTTCGAGGATGTCACGGGCCATACTCCGCAGGATGGGTTCGTCCTCCACGATGAGAATGGTTTCTGTGCCGCCGGCGATCGGGCCGTTGGCGGCCGCTTCTTCTTCCACGAACGCGGGTGTTTTGTCGCTGGCGGGAAGAAAGACGTCGAAGGTGCTGCCCTTGCCGGATTCGCTGGCCACTTCCACCCAGCCTTCGTGTTGTTTGACAATGCCGTAGACGGTCGCCAGGCCCAGGCCGGTGCCTTTGCCGATGTCTTTCGTGGTGAAGAACGGTTCAAAAATGCGGTTCAGCGTGGCGGAATCCATGCCGATGCCGTTGTCCGTGACGCGCAAGCGGATGAAACGTCCGGTGCGTGCCTGAGGATGGGTCTCGATGAAAGCGGGATCAATGGCCACGATTTCGATGCCGATGATCAGCCGGCCGCCACGCGGCATGGCGTCGCGGGCGTTGAGCGAAAGGTTCATCACCACCTGTTCGATCATGCCGCTGTCGCCCAGCACAAACGCGTTTTCCGCCGCCCGTTGAAATTCCAGCGCGATGGTTTCCCCGAGGAGACGCTCCAGCATTTTGCTCATGTTGCCGACGACCTTCTGCAAGTCGAGCAGTTGCGGCTGCATGACGTTCTTGCGGCTGAACATGAGCAACTGGCGCGTGAGGCCGGCGGCGCGTTCAGCGGCAAAATAGACGGCCTGGACTGAGTCCACCACTTCGGGCGGCAGGGACGGCTTGGAAAGCAGCGAACTGGAATGTCCCTGAATGATGGTGAGCATGTTGTTGAAGTCGTGCGCCACGCCGGCAGCCAGCTGGCCGATGGATTCCATCTTTTGCGCCTGGCGCAACTGCGCCTCCAGGCTCAGGCGTTCGGTGATGTCTTCGACGTAACAATGCACCATGTTGCTGGGCATGGCGGGATGAATCGACCACTCGAACGTGCGTCCTTCCACTTTGGTTTCCAGACGTATCTTATTTTGCCCGCCGGTTAAACAATCGCGAATGATACGAACGATGTCCGGCGGCAATATCTCACCAGGATGATCCCGGGAGACGGAGGTGGCCAATCTTTGCGCCGCTTCGTTGAAATAGGTGATGGTTGCGTTTTCATTCAATTCCATTGCCGCGTCCGGGTTCAACTGAACGAAAGCGGCGAGTTTCTGCAATTCCGCGTCGGCCCGCTTGCGTTCGACCGCCAGGCCGACGGCGGTGGCGACGGCCATGAGAAATTGCACTTCATCCGAATTAAATTTCCGCGGATGCGTGGTGTAAATGCCCAGCAGGCCATAGGCGCGGTCGTGCGTGGGAACGGCAACGGTGATGCCGCTGATCACGCCATGCTCGGCCAGGAACGGGGACGCGGCGATGCGCGATTCGGATTTCAAGTCGGCGGTGATGACGGGGTCGCCGGATTTTAGAGCCTCGACAATCGGTGAATTCTCGTTGCCGGGCAGCGCGGTTTGATGGTCGTAAGCCGGCTTCCAGCCGACACCGGCCTGCAGCCGCAGCGGACCGGCTGGCAATTGCTCGAAGATGGCGGCGTATTCCACGTCCAGCGTTTGCGCCGCGAGGATGACGGTTTGATTCAACAGCGCCTCGAGGTCGCTGTTCGTCAGTGCAAATTGTCCGAGCGCGGCGACCACGGTTTGCTGGAACGCGCGGTTCAGCAGATTTTTTTCGGCGTTTTCAAGGTTACGGACATGGCGTTCCAACGATTCAGCCATCAGGTCAAAGCCTTTGGTAAGATCGCCGAGTTCGTTGTTCGATGGCGTCAGTCCGGTGCGTGCACTCAGGTCGCCTTCGGCAATTTTTTTGGCGGCCTCGTCCAACGCCCGCACCTGGCGTAAAATGAAAAACTCCCCGCCCAGCCACGATGCAATCAGCGACAGGATACCCACCACAAACCCGCTCATGGGCAGCTTGAAAATATACATCAGCAGCCAGGCCGGCGTGATGAGCAAAAACACGCTGCCAACCAACTGCATTCGCAATCTGGAAAATCTAAAAATCCAGTTTTTCATTTCGGCCGATGATTGAAAAACCGCAATAATCATGCCATTGAAACGGTGTTTCAGGAAGCCTGGCGTATGCCGGAAGGCACCTGCCGGAAGCCGGGCTAATCGCCCTTCAGCGCCGCTGTCCGCCCTTTGGGCAGGTGTCCCAGATGGAAAATCAGGAATCCATGAAGAAATTGCGCCAATTCAGCGGTTTGTGCGGGTGCAGGTTTCAAACGACTGCACGCCGGCCAGTCGTTTTGCAGCAATGCGCGGGCGATTTGCCTCCCGCCGGGGGTCAGCCTGGTTTTTCCCAGGTCCGGTTTCAGGCCGAGTTCGTGCAGAAGCTTGAGTTCAAAGGCAAAAACCGTTTGCGGCGCCGGCTCCTGCCGGCAAAGGCAATCCACGAAACCGTTCATCAAGTCAAAAACGGCGGGCAAAGGCGTCCCGGTTTCCGTGGCCTGCTCGATGAACGCCGCGGCATAGGCGGCCAACCGCAACCGACGAAGGTCCTGCCGCAGCGGGTTGTGAGTTTCGCGCAGGCTGACTTCACGCAACGTATGCAAATCGGATCGGCGGCTGCGGTTGAACGAAAAATCCGCCCGGTAAAATAAATCCAGTTTGCCGAGAAACGGCGACTTTGCCCGCCGCGCGCCCTTGGCAACGGTGGCCAGGCGTCCGAAATCCGGCGTGAGCCAATGGACGATGAGGCTGGTATCCGTGAGCGGATGCGTGCGCAAAATGAGGCCTGTGCTTGACTCAGTCATTGCTGAAACGAGGCTCGAAGATTGAAGATGGTAGATGGCATAATTTGCTGTTTTCCATCCTCCATCCTCTATTCTCGTTTTTCTGCTGTCGGCGTCGGTGGCAGCGTGTATTCCGGCGAAAGCGAGCCGAGGCTGACGATGTATTTGATGGCGTCGGGGACGGACATTTCCAGCTTGGTGACTTTGTCCTCGGGCACGAGAATCAAAAATCCGGAGGTTGGATTGGGAGTCGTGGGCACAAACACGCTGACCACCTTCTCCCGGGTTTTGAGCTGGACCTCGTCGCGTTGTTCGCTGGTGATGAAGCCGACGGAATAATTTCCCGGTCCGGGAAATTCCACAAGCACGACGGTCTTGAACGAATGTTTATTCCCGGCAAAGGCGTCATTGACCTGTTTGATGGCGGAATAAATCTTGTTCAGGAACGGCACCCGCATCAACACCCGGTCGGTCCAGTCAATGATCTTTTTGCCGATGTAATAACGCGCCAGGACGCCGACGATAGAGATGAGGACCACCGCGAGTACGAGTGCCACCAGGCTCCAGTACCAGTACATCGGCCCCTTGCCGTCGCTGGTGTTGACCAGGCTTTCATGCGTCAGGCTGCGCGGCAGGAAAAAAAGCAGCAGATCCGTCACACTGGAAATCGTGCCGATGAGCCACTTGACGGCCGCCAGGGTGAGCAGACCGGGAAAGGTGACCGCCAGTCCTGTTAAAAAGCACGAACGCCAGCGGGCAAACAAACTCTTCTGTTCCATGCGGCCAGTTTAGGCCGGGTCAGAGTTTGCTCAAGGAAAAGTGGCGGGTAATTTCATGCAACCGCCGGTTTTCCTCCCGTTTCATCCGGCACCGGGCAACTGCGTCCGAGTCGTCAAAACCCAGCAAATGCAAAATGCCATGGACGAGATAGCGGACGATTTCCGATTGCCAGCTCGTGCCGAACCGGCGCGCCTGCCGGATGGCCTCATCCACGCAGATGAAAATCTCGCCGTGAAGGGTAGGACAGGCATCCTGCCTGTCTCCAACTTGCGGAATTTTAGAATGAGACAGGCGTGACGCCTGTCCTACGCTGTCCGAGTAATCAAATGCGATCACATCCGTCACGCCGGCGTGACGAAGAAAGGTTTCGTTAAGCCGGATTATTTCCGGCGTGCCAACCAGGTTGATCCCGATTTCCCCCGTTTCCAACTTCAGTTTCTCCAGCAGCGCCCGGATGATTTGTTTCAGCAATCGCCGATTGATTTTTCGCGTGCGCTGGCGGTTGGCGATGACAATGTCCATGCTGTTTAACTGTGGGAGACGACGTGAGGAGTCTCTAATTATTCAATTTGGGCCTCGTTACCCCGGCTTCTATAAATGAATTTTCATTCTGTGTTGGTTGGTTTCGCTCCACCCCGATGCTCCTCGTAAGCGGTTATGATGCGTTGCACGAGCGGATGGCGGACGACATCGCGTTTGCCCATCTCCACGATGGCGATGCCTTCGGTATTTCTCAACGCGCGATGCGCTTCGAGTAACCCCGAATTCTTGTGCGGCGGCAGGTCAATCTGCGTTTCGTCGCCGGTGATGACGGCCTTGGAGCCGTGCCCGAGGCGCGTCAGAAACATCAGCATCTGTTCGGTGGTGGAATTCTGCGCCTCGTCGAGGATGATGAAGGCGTTGTTCAACGTGCGTCCGCGCATGTAGGCCAGTGGCGCGATTTCGATGGTGCCGCGTTCGGTGTGTTTCTGGATTTCCTCGGTTGGCAGCATGTCATGCAATGCATCGTGGAGCGGCCGGAGATACGGCGTGATTTTTTCGTAAAGGTCGCCGGGCAGGAACCCCAACGCTTCGCCGGCCTCAACCGCCGGGCGGGTCAGAATAATGCGAGTGACTTTGCCGTCGCGCAACGCCGCCAGCGCCATCGCTACTGCCAGATATGTCTTGCCCGTTCCCGCCGGGCCGACGCCGAACGTGATGTCGTGCTTGCGGATGGCGTCGAGATATTTTTTCTGGCCGACGGTTTTGGCGGTGACGCCCGGCTTGCGGTCGTGAGTCAGCACACGGTCGCTGACCAGGTCTTTGAGCGTTGAAGCGCCCTCGTTCTTGACCACGTTCAGCGCATGAGCGAACTCGCGATTGCGCACGGTCGCGCCGGCTTTGAGCAAACTCTCCAGCGACACGAAAAGCTGTTTGGCGCGTTCAACGGCATCGGCGGTGCCTTCAAACTTGATCCAGCCTTCGCGGGCGGTCGCCCTGACGCCGAGTTGTTCTTCAATCAACTGAAGATTGCGCGGTTCGTGATTGAAAAGCTGCTGGGCGAACCTCGCGTTTTCGTAATGAAGGGTTTCAGTAGCCATTATAATTTTAACCACTTCCGCAGACGTGCATTTAAACTTGAACATCCTTGCCGGCCAGTTGACCGACCACTTTTACCACCAATCTTTCTTCTACGGTGGCAAGTTGGGCTTTGACGCCGGAAGGCACATTCAATCCCGCCGCGCGCCATTCATTCAACGGAAAATCCGTGTTCGCCGTCACTGACGAAATCGGAACTAAAAATATGTCTGCGCCGTTTCCGCCAACCACGATGGCGGGACGTACTTTGCGGCTGGTCAAATCCGTAAACGGAATCGGCAGAAGAACCACGTCATTTCTTGAGCAGTTCATTGAAGACGTCGTCGGCGTCGTTGCCCCACGCTTTCATCAAGGACGCCTCGGACAATTTGAGCCAGTTCTCCCGCTCGGCGTCACTGGATTCGATGGTGACGCGGACGCGGGATTTTTCGAGCAGGGACAACGGCTGCGGCAGCACCAGTTTGCCGTGTTCATAAATCGCATCCACCGTCGTTGTCATGGCAGAAAGTTAAACGATAAATGCTGGCTTGGCAAAGATGAAAACGGCCACACAAACCGCGCGTTTTCGAAATGACGAGTTTCGGTGGGTATCAGAATTACTGGCCGTTTTGCAGAGGATTGGCCACCCGTCCGAGAAACAGGATAACGCCCGTTTTATTATCACGAATTAAAACAAAAAAAGGATGATCAACGTTAAAGAGCACTGAACCACCTTTAGCAAAGCTGACTAGCGTAATTTCATTTTGCCAGTTCCGCGCGTAATTTGGCGGCGATGTCGTCCAGTGCCGCCGGTAAAACGGTGGTGTTGGCCAGCACCGGCATGAAGTTCGTGTCGCCATTCCAGCGCGGCACGACGTGGATGTGCAGATGTCCGGCCACGCCCGCGCCGGCCACCTTGCCCAGATTGATGCCGATGTTAAAGCCGTCGGGCTTCATTACCTGCGTCAGCGCGTTGACGCAACGGCGGGTGAGCTTCCACAAATCCGCCAGTTCCTCCTCGGTCAAGCCGTTCAGGTCGGGGACTTCCTTGTACGGCACAATCAGCAAATGTCCGCCGTTGTAGGGATAGACATTGAGCAGGGCAAAACACGTGCGGTCGCGGGCGATAACGCGGTTGGCCTCGTCGTCGTTGGATTGCGCGATGCGGGTGAACAGGCTGGCATCGAGTTGTGGCTTGGGCGCCAGGATATATTCCATGCGCCACGGCGCGTGCAGCGATTCCATGCCGCCAGAATAACGGGGAAACGGGAAAAGTCAAAACCGCGAAATGCGACAGATTTTATTCTGGTATTATTTCGCTGCGTAAGAGCGACCAGTTACAATTAATGTAATAGCTGTTACAATAATTGTAACAGCGAAAAAAGGTCATTGCTTTAGTCAAATAAGCCTAGGATCGCTATAGCCGCGCGTTTCGGCGCGCCGGGTTCGCCGAGCATTCCCACCACTTCGGCCAAACGCTTTTTGATCTGGGCGCGGCGCGACTCAGTTTGCAGCAGTTCCAGCGCGGCACCGGCGATGTTTTCTGCCGTGGCGTCGTTCTGGATGAATTCCGGGTAAACCTCCTCGCCCGCCAGTAGATTCGGCATGGTGAGCGATTTCACCGTGACGATGCGTTTGGCAATCTGGTAGGTGAGCCATGACGTTTTGTAGAGCGTAACCGTCGGCACGCCGAAGAACGCGCATTCCACCGTGACCGTGCCGGTCGAGGCAATGGCAACATCGGCCTGCGCTAACGCGTCCGGCAAATTGCCGATTTGGATTTCGACCTTGGCTTGCGGTGCCAGCTTATCCGCCAACGACTTCAATTCCTGGTTCGGTAAAACCATTTTGGCGCGGACTTCCGGCAATTTCTCCCGAATCAATTTCAACGCGCCGAGCAAGGGCGGCAAATGCCGCTGCAACTCGCTCTTGCGGCTGCCCGGCAGCAACAAAATTTTTGATTTGTAGGAGACGACTTGAGGAGTCTCTAACTTTTCTTTGGTTTGGGCCTCGTCACCTCGGCTCCTACTGGTTTCTGATTCAGGGCGCGTCAATCGTAAATCGTCATTCGTAAATCTCCCCACCATGGGGTGTCCGACAAATTCCACGCGCAGATTCGGCACGCGCCTGGCGTACCAATCCTTTTCAAACGGGAAGATGCTCAGGAGCAGGTCGTAATCCGCCGCGAGCAAATTTGCCCGGCCCGGCCGCGAGGCCCAGACCTGCGGCGACACGAACTGGATGATTTTGGGGTTCCACGGCAGGGATGCCGATCGATTTTTGCGGACATATTGTTTGACCGCGTGGCCGAAGCGCAAATTGAACCCGCCGTAATCCACGCCGATGACGGCATCCGGCTTGTGTTTGATGGCCAGTTCGAGCAACTGGTTGAACAACCGGCGATAGACGAACAGATTTTTCAGCACGTCGGAAACGCCAATGACCGAGTGTTGCGTCAGGTCGAAGGCCAGTTCAACTCCGGCGGTGGCCATCTTTGGTCCGCCAGCGCCGATAAAACGGGGCGAGGATGGAGGGTTGAGGATGTAGGATTGCTCACGCAGGGCAGAAACCAATTCCGTGGCGAGCGTGTCGCCACTCGCTTCACCGGCAATCAGCATGAACGTTTTCGGAGTCACGATTTTATTTTACCGCAGAGACGCAGAGCTGATCTCTGCATTTTCCAATTCTTCATTCATTCTCTGCGTCTTTGCGTCTCTGTGGTTAAGCTTTCAAATTCTGGATTTGCCGCGTGATTTCGAAAGCCAGGTCCAGAGCGCGTTTGGCGGATTCGCCGCTGACCATGGGCGTCTGCTTTTCGCGGACGCAATTGACGAAATGTTGCAACTCGAGCTTGAGTGGCTCGTCCTTTGCAATCGGCACCGGTTCGCGCACGATTTTTTTGCCGGCAAATTCGCTGACGATGGCCGAGTCCTTGCCGATGCCGAGCTTCGCCACCAAAACCTTCTTCAGTTTCGAGCTTTCCGGCATGTTTTCACCAGCCAGGCGATAGATAAAGCCTTCCTGTGCCCGGTAATCGAGCGAGATGTAGCAGGGATTGTCCGGGCCGCTAAACACGCGGATCTTCCGCATCCGTTCCGGGCTGATGCGGCTGACGGTGAGGTTGGCGATGCAACCGTTGGCGAAGCGCAGCCGGGCGTTGGCGATGTCCTCGCTCTTGCTCAAGACCGGAATGCCCACGCCTTCGACGCTGACAACGGGCGATTTCACGAAGGCGAGCACGACGTCGAGGTCGTGAATCATCAAATCCAGCACGGCACCGATGTCGGTGGAGCGGGCAGGGTAGGGCGACAGCCGGTGGCACTCGATGAACCGCGGCTGGGTGGCGACAGTTTCGAGGTATTTGAAAACGGGATTGAACCGTTCGACATGGCCGACCTGGAGCACGCAATTATTTTTCTGGGCAAGCTGGACGAGTTCGGCGGCCTGGGCGGTGTCGTCGGTCATGGGCTTTTCGACGAGGACATGTTTGCCCTGCGCCAACAGCTCTTTGGCCAGTTCGAAATGCGTGGTGGTGGGCGTGGCGATATTCAGCGCGTCGCTGGCGGCGGCGGCTTCGGCGGCGGAATTGAAAATGCGGACGTTATATTTGGCGGCGATTTTACGGGCGGTTTCGGCGTTGGCGTCGTAAATGCCGGTGAGTTCGAGTTGTCCGGCGGCGGCGAGTTCGGCGTAGAGGCGGACATGATGTTGACCGAGCGAGCCCGTGCCGAGCACGGCGACTTTGACCTTTGATGCCATGCGGGCAGTGTGCCATTGAAAGCTGAAAACTGAAAACTGAAAACTTACGTTAACTTTGGACTTTAAACTTTGGACTTCACGCTCATAAACTCCCGTCGTGCCAGCTTTCATTGTCATTGTCGTGGCGGCGTATTTTCTGGGCTCGATTCCCACGGGCTATCTGGTCGGGCGGGCGAAGGGCATTGACATCCGGACGGTGGGCAGCGGGAACATCGGCGCCACGAATGTCATGCGGGCGCTGGGCAAGCCGGCGGGAATCGCCGTGTTGCTTCTGGATGCGCTCAAGGGTTATGCCGCAGTGGCCTGGGTATGTCCATCTGTGCTGAAAATGTTCAACGGGCCGGCTGCCGAGGTTGAAACCCTGAGCGTCATTGCGGGCATTGCGGCGGTGCTGGGCCATAATTACACCTGCTGGCTGAAATTCAAAGGCGGCAAGGGCATCGCCACCAGTGCGGGAGCTTATCTGGCGCTGGCGCCACTGGCGGTGGGGATCGCCGTGGCGGCCTTCGTGCTGGCTGCGGTCCTGACGCGTTATGTTTCCATCGGGTCCATTGCGGCGTCGGTTGCTTTGCCGGCGGCGGTCTGGTGCCTGCCAGGAAACAACCTGTTCCTCCGCCTGGTGACCACCGCTTTGGGGGCCATGGCCATTTACAAACACAAATCGAACATCAAACGTCTCATGGCGGGAACGGAAAGCCGCATCGGCAGGAAACCTCAAATCCAGGAGGCAACGAAATGAGAATTACCGTTCTGGGTGCGGGCGCGTGGGGAACTGCGCTGGCCAAAGTGCTGCACGAAAATGCCAATGCCGTGACGTTGTGGGACGTTGACACCGGCACGTTGGATGAAATCCGGCGTGGACGAAACGAGCGTTACCTGCCGGGGGTGCCGTTACCCGCCGAACTGAAGGTGGAAGCGGATTTCAACCGGGCGGTGGCAGGTGCCGAAGGCATCGTGCTGGCCATCCCGTCGCAATTCTTTCGCGAAGTGGCGGTGAAATTGAAAAATCATCCAGCTACTCTGGTAAGTGTGACCAAGGGCATCGAATATGAGACCGGCGAAACGATGAGTCGCATCCTGCGCGAGCAGGCGCCGGCCAACCGCGTCGCTGCGCTTTCCGGACCGAGTTTCGCCCGCGAAGTGGCGCTGGGCATTCCGACGGCGGTGGTTTGCGCCAGTGAAAACGACGGTACGGCGCGAACGGTGCAGGGACTTTTTCACCGGCCCAGTTTTCGCATTTATCGCAGCACGGACATCCTGGGCGTGGAATACGGCGGCGCGTTGAAAAACATCATCGCCATTGCCGCCGGCGTGAGCGACGGCCTGGGCTACGGCGACAACACGAAGGCGGGGCTGGTCACCCGGGCGCTGGCCGAAATGCGCCGGCTGGGCGTGGCGTGCGGTGCGCAAGCGGACACGTTCGCCGGCTTGAGCGGGCTGGGCGATCTGATGCTGACGTGTTTTTCCAAGCAAAGCCGCAATCGCGAGCTCGGCGAACGTTTGGGGCGCGGCGAAACGGTCGCGGCCATCCAGGCATCACACCCGAAATTGGCCGAAGGATACCCGACGGCGCGGTCCGCGCACCAACTGGCGCGAAAGAAGAAAGTGCTCACGCCGCTCATTGACGAGGCTTACGCGCTGCTTTACGAAGGCAAAAAGCCCAAACAAGCCGTGCAGGATTTGATTTCCCGGGCGTTTAAAGCGGAAGACTGATTTCCATCCTCCTCCTCCTCGTCCTCGTCCTCGTAATCGTAATCGAAACTGCTAAATCCAAAATTGAGGACGAGTAGGAGGACGAGGACGATTGGGAACTGCTACGCCATCGCCGCCTTGATTAACTTCATTAAGTCCGGGTAGGTCTCAACAGCTTCAAATTGGGGGAACTGTTTTTTGACCGCGTCGGGCGCGCGGAACAGGATGCCGACGTTCGCCTCCATGAGCATGGCAGTGTCGTTGAAGGAATCGCCGCCGGAAATGACGTGATAATTCATCCGCTTGAACGCGGCCACGGCTTCGCGCTTCTGCTCCCGGATGCGCAACTGATAATTCACGATGCGGTCATTTTCCACCACCAGCCGATGGCACAGGAGCGTGGGCCAGTCGAGCTGGCGGAGCAGGGGGGCGGCGAATTGCTCAAACGTATCGGACAGGATGACGACCTGCACGATTGAGCGGAGTTCATCCAGAAATTCCTTGCCACCCGGCAGCGGGCGCAACGTACCGATGACGTTTTGAATGTCGGACAATTTCAAACCGTGTTTATCAAGGATAGCAAGGCGGCCGCGCATGAGCTTGTCGTAATCCGGCTCGTCGCGGGTGGTGCGGCGCAATTCCGGGATGCCGGTCTTTTCCGCCACGGCAATCCAGATTTCCGGCGTCAACACGCCTTCCATGTCCAAAGTGACAATTGATTGTTTCACGGGCGCGAAGTTTTTCAAAATACCGGCGCCATGTCCAGCATGGGCGCTGAACTATTGTGGTGTGAGGATGAATTTGTCGGCCGTCAGCGTGTAGGAACTCGACGCGGCATTTTTGCCGGTAACTGTCAGTCGGATAATATGATCGCCGGTGGAAGCAAACGTGACTGCGCCGAAGTCCCAAAGCGGATAGACCAGAATGGGCCAGTATTCATCCAGCGTGCCGCCCAGCGAAATGCCGTCCAGCTTGAGGCCGAGCTGGCCGCGATTGCTGCCCGAGGGATAGACCAGTTTGAGATGATACGTGCCGGCCGGGACACTGGTGAGGGTGAACTCGATGTAATCTCCGACGCTGTCGCCGTTCAACGTCACGTAATATCCGCCGCTGGCGTTCGTATCGAGCGCCGACACTGCGGCGGTGGCGCCATTGGTCGCGCGGGCGAGCAATTCCGCTTCAAAATTCACCGGTGCCGGCGGATAGGCCGTCGGCAGGGCACCCAGCCGGAAAAAACGGCAAGTGGCATTTGAGTCGGTGACAACGTTCTGCCAGTTGGTGAGCGTCGCGGAATTCGTCCACGCGTTCCAATCGGCCAGATTCGCGGTCGCATTCAAATTGAAGCTGCTTAGGCCGGCGTTCCAGGAAATCGCTGCCGCCGTTCCGGTTCGGGCAATCCCCAACCTGGGCGTGAGCAAAATTTCCGCGCCGGCGAGCATGACCGGTCCGGGACCGTGCCGGTCATCGGTGGCCGGCTGAAGTTTGTTTGTGTAATAGGCGATGCTATTGCTCAGGCTGGTACCGGGACAGATATTGCTGATGACGCCGCTGGAACTCACCTGTAATTGCGCAATGGCGGAAAAAGCTTTGCGCGCCACGGCCAGATTGGTGGGATCAATCCAGCCGCGGTTCACTGCCCGGGCGATGCTGTAGGCGAACAGGGCGGTGCAGGAGGTTTCCTTCCAGACTTCGGGATGATCCAGCACCTGATGCCACATGCCGTTGGTATCCTGCACCGTTTCCACACCCGCAATGTGCCGCCGCAAAATGTCCAGCAGGGTCGCGCGGGAAGGATGGTTGGTGGGCATCACGGAAAGGATTTCGACGGTGGTCACCATCGCCCAGCCGTTGGCGCGGCCCCATTTGATGCCGTTGACGTAATGATTGGTGCAATAGTAGCCGTGATACCAAAGGCCGTTAGTATCCTGCAAATAACCGGCCATGCCAATCACCTGGTTGGCGGCATCATCGAGGAAATTGGTGTTGCCAGTGTATTGATACCAGCGAATGAGAAACGGGCAACTCATGTAGAGGTCGTCCGCCCAGATGGTGGCGCCCCGTTCCGGCCGGTAGAGGATGCCGTTGGTCCGGGGTTGGCCGCTGCTAACGTAATTGGCGGTGACCATGGCCATTTGCAACTGCTCGACGGTGGGACCGTTGGTGTGGCGCAGCGCGCCTTCCAGCATTTGCGCCGTCATCGAGCCGCAATAATCCAGTTTGCCCAGCGTAAAGAAAGTGCCCAGCACGGCGTTGTTGTCTTGAAAACTCATCAGACCGGAGGTGCTGGTGAGCGTGTTGGTAAGGCTCATCAGCCAGGCATAATAACGCGCGCAAATCAGGTTGTGGTTCAGCGCGAAATATTCGGCGTTGGTGTTGCCGGTGGCGTCTTTCACGTGAAGTTGGCCGTAAAGATTCACGCCCCAGGCATATTCCCAGTTGATGCCCGTCGGCGCCGTGGCAGACTGGGCTTGCGACAATGTGGTTGCCGCGGGATAACTGCCGTCTGCCAGCGTGGATTGCCAGTGGCTTGCCACCCGGACGATGATGTTGCTGATGGCGTTGTCGGAGACGTTGGTAACCTGGCCGGACGCGTGACGGACGCCGCCGATAAGCAATAAGCCGGCAAGGGCACGGAGGAGGAAATTAAAACGAAATACGTGGGTCATGTGGTACTTCTGATTGGGCTGATTTTGTAAGCTCAAATTTACCGCAACCAAGCCTGCTTGTCCATTGGCCGTTAGTTGCTGTTTCGGCGTAGTGCCAATGTACGCACTCAAGGTTCCGTTTTCAGGTCCGGGTTGGCGGCAAGAATCTGATCGAGCGCGGTTTTCGCCTCGGGAAAATCAGGAGTGAGCCGCAAGGCTTCGCGGTAATGCTCGGCCGCGCCGTTCAGTTTGCCTTGCTGTTGCAGGGCTTGCGCGAGCCGGAAATGCGCCTTGGTTTCGTTCGGGGCCAGACGGAGTTCTTCCGAGAATTGGGCGGCGGCCTCGGCCGGTTGATGATTGTCGAGCAGGGCGAGGCCCAGGTTAAAGTGCCGGTCCGGGTTATTGGGTTGCAGCCGGACGGCTTCGGCAAAATGGGCAATCGCCTCCCTGGTTTTACCTTGCCGGATAAGCGCAATTGCCACATTGCCGTGAGCATCCGCAAAATCCGGTTTCAACCGCAGGGCCTCGGCGAATTGGGCGATGGCCTCGTTCGTATTTGCGGTGGCGAGCAAGACGGTTCCGTAATCGTAGTGAAATTGCGGATTGCCGGGTTCAAGCGACACAGCCTGAGCAAGTTGGTTGGTGGTTTCATTCAATTTGCCTTGCCGCCAATAAGCTTTTCCCAGCCCGTTGTGCGCTCCGGCAAAATCCGGATTGTTGTCGAGAGTAGTGATAAAACAGGCGGCCGCCTCCTCCGGGCGATTGAAATCCAGCAGAACCTTGCCGTAATTGTAGTGCATCGTCGTGTCATATGGCGCGAGCCGCGCGGCAATGTCCAGATGGCTGAGTGCTTCATCGGGTTTGCCTTCCTTCAGCAAAATCATGCCGAGAAAAAATTGTCCGGGCGGATAATTCGGATCAATCCGGACGGCCTCGGTGGCAGCCGCCAGCGCCTCATCCTCCCGGTCAACGGCGTCCAACGCCTGGGCCAGACAGGCGCAGGCGACGTAATCGCCGGTAGTGACTTCAATGGCATGCCGAAAAAGGCTGATGCTGTCCCGCCAATATTGGATTTGAACCCGGGTGCAATCCAGACAGCCTGCCAGCGCGGCAATTCCAACCACGGCCAGAATTTTTTGTTTCTGCGGTTGTGAACCGAAAAGATCATTCAAGCCCCACACCATCAAAATGAACAGGCCGATGGCGGGCAGGTACAGGTAGCGGTCGGCCATGGATTGTGAACCGATTTGCACCAACCCGATGACCGGTACCAGCGTCCCCAGAAACCAAAACCAGCCAACCATCAGCCAGGGACAACAGCGGGCCAGGAAAACAAACCAAATCGATACGACGGCCAGCAGGATTGCAGCGGCGATTGCCAGGCCGGCAAGCCCGTGGCCGGGGAACGGATAAATCACCGCTAAATTTACCGGCCAGAGGGTTTTGTATATGTACCGCGGATACGCCCACAACGCGTTTGCCAGACGAAAGGAAAAGGCGTCATTCGATACCGCTCCACCGGTTTTCTGAACCAGATAGGTTGCCACGCTTCCCGCCGCCGCCAACGCGAAGAACGGCAATTTTTCAATCGTCAACCTGACGGTGGGACGCAAGAAATTTCCCTGCTCAAAACGGTTCAACGGCCACCAATCCAGCAGCAATAAAACGAAAGGCAACGTCACCACCATCGGTTTGGACATCAGCCCGCAGGCGAAGGCGAGCAAACTTAGACCGTAAAAAACTTTGGATTTCGGACTTCCGCCTTCGCCCGGCTTCGGCGCGACAGGTTGGACTTTGGACTCCTGCGCGTAACGCGCGTATGCCATCAAGGCCAGTATCCAGAAGAACGCGCTCAACACATCCTTGCGCTCGGCCGCCCAGGCGACCGATTCGACGTGCAGCGGATGCCAGGCAAACAACGCCGCCACCATTGCGCTGCGCCACAAAGCACCCGTCAGTTGCTTCAACAGAAGAAACAGCAACATGGTGTTGAGGATGTGAAAAATCAGGTTGGTCGAGTGGTGACCACCGGGATTCAAACCGTACAACTGGCAGTCCAGCATGTGCGAGAGCCAGGTCAGCGGATGCCAATTGGTGGTTTCCGTGCTCTTGAACGACCAAATTATTCCCGGCCAGGTCAGCCCCGATTTTACGTGCGAATTTCCCGTAATGTATCCGTCGTCATCAAAATTGGTAAAATTGTGGCGGGTAATCGGCCAATACACAACCAGAGTCACCGCGGCGAGCACGAGACAAATGACCGCAGTAAGTTGATTCCGAGTTGGTCGGGCCGTGGGCATGATGAGGAATGGAATAATTTTTTGAAATCAATGGGTTTCCCGATACGGAGTTCCTGCCTGGTAAAGTTTCAGCAATTCCGCGTCCCGGGCGGCGATTTTGTTTTGCCCGGCGGCCCGGGCAAGTTTGGCGGCCGATTGCACGTCCGCGATGGCCTCCGGGAACCGGCCGGCTTCCGCCTCGGCCGCCGAGAGCGTGGTGAGAAAAGCCGCCTGCTGGTTTTGGGCCATTGTGCACGCGCGTTGGGCCAGTTGAACGGCTTCCGCGCTCGAGCGCAGTCTGGCATCAGAATCGGTGGCCAGAATCCACGCCAGCTCATTGAGCGCGACCGCAAAGTCCGGCTTGAGCTGCAAGGCTTCCCGGTAATGCGCAATGGCTTCCCCGGCCTTGTGCTGTTGCCACAAAGCCTGGGCCAGGCGGTAATGCGCCTCGGCGAAGTCCGGCCGGTCAGCGAGGGCGGCGGTGAAATACCCGACGGCCACGTCTGGTCTGTCGTGCAGCAGCAGAAACAAACCGAGATTGTATTGAATCTCGGAATTGTGGGGAGCCAGCCGGCCGGCGGCGTCCAGATGAGCCAGCGCTTCATCCCGCTGACCGTTCTGCAAAAGGGCCATCCCGTAATTGTACTGGGCCACCGGACTGGTCGGCGAAATTTCCACCGCTTTGGCGCAGCATGTCAGGGCTTCCTTCTTCAGGCCCAGGTCGGTGAGGGTTTCGCCCAGACAGGTGTAAGCGACAAAATTATTTGGGTCAGCTTCGATGGCGTGTGTGAAAAGTTTGATGCTGTTCTGCCAGTAACTCAGTTGAATTCGGGTGTAATATAAACACCCCACCAGCGAACCCACCAATACCGTTCCTGTTGCGACAGCCAAGATTCGCCGCCAGTGGGGGCGCCAGCCTAAAAAATCGTTCAAGCCCCACACCACCAGAATGAACAGGCCGATGGCGGGCAGGTACATGTAACGATCGGCCATGGATTGTGCGCCGACCTGTACCAGGCCGATTGTGGGAACCAGCGTCCCCAGGAACCAGAACCAGCCGGTGAACAAATACGGATTGGTCTGCGCCCGCCAGAGGATTATTCCCGACCACAACGCCAGCAATCCTGCCGCGCTCAAGGTGAGAGCCAACGGCCAATGATACGCATGCGGATAAAAAATGCAGAGGTCCACCGGCCAGAAGGTGTTGGAAATATACCGTTCGTAGGCCCACAAAGCGTTTCCCAAACGGTCCGAAAAGGACAGCACGCCTGGCGACCAAAGCGCCCGGCCCGAAGTTTGCACGAAATAGGTGACGATGCTCGCCGCCAGCGTCAGCACGAAGAACGGCAGCTTTTCAACCGTCAAACTGACGGCGCAACGCACAAAATTTCCCGGCTCGAACCGGTTTAGAGGCCACCAATCCAGCAGCAACAAAACGAACGGCAATGTCACCACCATCGGTTTGGACATCAACCCGCAGGCGAACAAAAACAGCGCGAGAAAATAATGGGGCCACGAATGGCGGGCGGCGTGGAACGAGGCGGGGTCTGCTCGTGCCACGAGACATTTATTGCCCGTCACATAGCGGGCGTACGCCATCAATGCCAGCATCCAAAAGAAGGCGCTCAACACATCCTTGCGTTCGGCCGCCCACGCGACCGATTCGACATGCAGCGGATGCCAGGCAAACAACGCCGCCACCAATGCGCTGCGCCACAAGGCGCCGGTGAGCTGCTTGAGCAGGAGGAACAGCAGCAACGTGTTGGCGATGTGAAAAATCAGGTTGGTCGCGTGATGGCCGCCCGGGTACAAACCGTACAACTGGCAATCCAACATGTGTGAAAGCCACGTCAACGGATGCCAGTTGGCGGCGGCCCCGGTTTTGAAAGCCCAGACCACCCCGGTCCAGGTCAGCCCGGCTCTGACGTGGGGATTGTTGGTGATGTAATCGTCGTCGTCAAAATTGACAAAGCCGTGGTGCGTCATCGGCCAGTACAGCGCGGCGTTGACCAGGGTCAGCGCCAGGCAGATGAGTGCCGCGAGCTGGTTTCTGGTCAGTTTGGTCATGAACATGGCCCGCAAGCTCCGGATTCAAAAATCAACCATTTGCCGTTTTCGCCGGTTGAACCGGCAATATTTCCGGTAACCGGCCGAGCGCGCAAGCTGAATGGCTTCGGTAAAATTCATCCCGACTTCCGCCGGCGCGTGGGCGTCCGAACCAAACGTGATCGGCACGCTATTTTGAAATGCCAGCCGGAGAATTTCGCGGCCCGGATAAATTTCCCGGCAATCTTTCCGCAGCCCGGCGGTGTTCAATTCGATGGCGCAGTTGTGTTTTTCGGCCGCGGCGAGAAATTTTTCATAAAGCGACGTGCAATCCTCCGTCGGTCGATGGCCGAATTTTTTCGGCAGGTCGGCGTGGCCGATGATTTCAAAAAAGCCTGTCTCCGCCGCCCGGGTCAGCCGCTCAAAATAAGCCGACCAGACTTTGAACGCGTCGTGATTTTTCCATTCGGAAATTTTTTGCGGATTGTCGATGGCCCAGGAGTCGGAGACGTAATGGACCGACCCGATGAAATAATCCCACGGATGCCGGGCGGCGAGGTCGCGAATCCAATCCTCTTGCCCCGGCAAATAATCCACTTCCAATCCCAGCCGGATGGTCAGGTCCGGAAAATCCTTCTGCGCCTGTCGGACTTTGGCGACGTATTCATCCAACTGATGCGCATACATCCGCCAGTCGTCGAAATCATCGCGCGGCATCGGCGAATGATCGGAAAAGCCGATTTCGGTGAACCCCGCGGCCAGTGCTTGTCTGGCGTATTCAGCCGGCTCGCCGGTTGCATGCCGGCACAGCGGCGTGTGCATGTGATAATCAGCGGGCAATGCCATGGCGTCAGTTTCGAGTTTCAAGTTTCAAGTTTCAAGTGTTGAATGGAGCCCATGGCGAACGAAAATCCAGCCAACCATCTCCGGTTATTTGTGGCAATTTCCATTCCGGAGCCGGTCCGGGGCGAAATCATCCGCGTCCAGCAGGAATTGCAGCCGCTTGTGCCGCGCAACGTGGCCCGCTGGATCCGGCCGGATCAATTTCATCTCACGCTCCGGTTTCTGGGCGATGTTGCAGCGGACAACGTTGAAGCGCTGAAAAAATCGGTCAATGCGGTTTGTCAAAATGGCCGGCCGTTGTCGTTGCGCGCTGAAGGCGTTGGTTTCTTTCCCCATGCCCGTTCGCCTCGCGTGGCCTGGGTGGGAATCCAGGACGGGGCAGGGCAGCTGACGGATTTGCAGCAACGGATTGAAACGGTTGTCGGTCCGTTCAGCCGCGAGCCGGGCGAGAAAAATTTCACGGGCCATGTGACGCTGGGCCGGCTGAAAAATCCGCGTCCGGCCGATACCCGGGAGTTGGCCGCCCGGGCGCAGTCGTTTGAGCAACGGCTGTTCGGCGAATGGACGGCGCGGGAGGTTGAAATTGTCAGAAGCGAATTGTCTCCAGCCGGGGCGCGCCACACTTTGCTTGCGGCGTTCCGGCTGGGGTGATTTGATTAGCCACTATGCTGGATTTGCGATTGCGCCGGCTTTCGGCGGCGCCGTGCTTTTGCGCTCGATGAGCTCGGCGGGCAGGCGTTTCATTTCCACGCGCAGGCCTTTCAGCAGATTCATCATCGCTTCCACGGCGGCCATGCCAAGGCGGTGCTTGGGCTGGCGGATGGTCGTCAGCGGCACGCGAAAGTATTCCGCCGTCAGAATATTGCCGAAACCCACGAGCGAAATGTCCTCTGGAATCCGCAAACCTTTATCGAGCAACGCTTCCGCGCAGCCGATGGCAACGAGATCGTTGACGGTTTGAATGGCGGTGGCATCGCATGATTCATTCAGTATTTGTTGGGTGGCCTTGGTGCCGTCGGCGATGGTGCTGCCGGCTTGAAAAACCAGCTTGTCGTCCGCGTCCATCCCGGCTTCGCGCAAGGCGCGGCGGTAACCTTCAAACCGCTCGTGCGCCCACGGGGCGGTGGGCGGGCCGGTGAGATAGGCGATGCGTTTATGGCCGAGCTTCAGCAGATGTTGCGTCGCCGTGTGGCTGGCCACCTGTTCGTCGGTTTCCACGCTGACGAATGATTTGCAGAATGGTGCGGGCGGACCGATCAACACCGTCGGGACCTGGCGGGCCAGCACCTCCTGATAAATGCGTGCCTCGGCTTCAAAACGGTACACCGGTGAAATGAACAGGCCGTCCACGCGCCGCGCCAGCAGCCGCCGGATGCAAACCTCCTCGCGGGCCGCCAGGTTATGCGTGTGGGCGAGCAAAATGTCATAGCCCAGTTCATGCGCGCGGTCCTCGATGGCGAAAACGATGCGGGAAAAAATCGGGTCCGTGCTCGAGGGGATGACCAGGCCGAACAATTTGGATGTCCGGGTGCGCAACCCCTGGGCAGACGAGTCGGGAACGTAACCCATCTGTTGTGCCAGCGACTTGATGCGCGCCTTGGTGGTTGCCGAGACGTCCGGTTCGTCGCGCAACGCCTTCGACACCGTCATCACCGAGACGCCCGCATATCGGGCTATGTCTTTAAGCCGGACCATTTTGTTTAAAGGCTAAAGGCTGAAGGCTAAAGACCAAAAGATACCGACTTGATTTGCGGTTGCTTTTCATTCAGCCGTTAGCCTTTAGACTTCAGCCTTTTATAAATATGCTCCGCGCCAGTACAACTTGCGGCGCAGCGCCTCCAAAAATGAACTGTCCGCCAGATGCATCAGCCGGACGGCGCCCCGGCTGCGGCGGACGGCCACCTCGTCTCCAACGCCCAGTTCGGCGACCACCTGGCCATCCACGCTCAGAATGATCGGGTGCGGTGAGCTGGCGGCTTTGACACGGATGGTCGAGGACAGCGGCAAAATGATTGGACGGCTCGACAGAGCGTGCGGGCAAATCGGCGTCAAGGCGAATACTTCGGCCGTGGGCAAGACCACGGGGCCGCCGGCGGCGAGGGAATAGGCGGTGGAACCGGTCGGCGAACTGATAATGAGGCCGTCGCAGCGGTAGCGCGTAACCAGTTCGTTGTCCACACTCACGTCCAGGCTGATGAGCCGGGAGACGGCGCCGCGGCTGATGACGATGTCGTTCAACGCGGTTTCCCGGATTTTCCGGCCCCGGCACATGCCGGAACCCTCGATGAGGGCGCGGGCTTCGTATTTGAATTCGCCGCGCCAGATTTGGGCCAGGGCGCGGGCCAATTCATCCGACGGCACGGCGGTGAGAAAGCCCAGCCCGCCGATGTTGACACCGAGCATGGGCGTGGCCGAGCCGGCAATTTCGCGGGCGATGTGCAGCATCGTGCCGTCGCCGCCGAAGACGAGCAGCAGGTCCGATTCGTGCGCCAGCGCGGCGGCGTCCGCGCACACCGAGGTTTTCAATCCGACCAGCCGGGCGGTGTCGGTGTCGCACAACACCTTGCGTCCGGCGCGCTGGATGAGCCGCGCGGCCTTGCGGACGCTGTCCACGCAGGCGGGCTTTTCCGAATTGCCGATGAGCCCGACGCGTTTGATTTTGTCAGCTTGTTTTTTCAATCAGTGCTAAAAATTCCTTGTTGCCCGCCGGGCCGAGCAACGGTGATTCCACTACCCCCCGCCAGCGCAACCCGGATTGCGCGCGGACGAATTCCCGCAGCTCCGCGAGCACGCGCTCGTGCACCGACGGGTCGCTGATGACGCCCCGGCCCTTATCGGCTTCGGCTTTCCCGGCTTCGAACTGCGGTTTAACGAGCGCGACAATTCTGCCACCCGCCCGCAATAAAGCAATCGCGGCGGGTAAAATATTTCGCAGCGAAATAAACGAGCAATCAATGGTGATCAAATCAACGCCGTGGAATTCGTTTCCGGAGGGACTCGTTTCGGAGGGGCGAGTTATACGAGTCCCTGACTTGGCTTTGGCTTTTTCCGGTTTGGGGCTCGTGGAACTCGCCCCTCCGAAGTGTTCCGGCGTCAGATGGCGCGCGTTGGTTTTTTCCATGACCACGACGCGCGGGTCCTGGCGGAGTTTCCAAGCCAATTGGCCACGGCCGACGTCCACGGCAAAAACCCTGGCCGCGCCGTTCTGGAGCAGACAATCGGTGAACCCGCCGGTGGATGCGCCCAGGTCGAGTGCCGTCAGGCCGGTGACGTCCAATTGAAAATGGCGCAGGGCGTGTTCCAGTTTATGGCCGCCCCGGCTGACGTATTTCTCGTCCGCGTCCAGGGTAAGCCGGTCGCCGGGTTTGACGGAATCGCTGGGTTTATGGGCGGACTGGGCGTTGATGCGGACCTGGCCGGCGAGAATAACGCGTTTGGCGCGTTCGCGGCTTTCGCAAAGGCCGCGTTCAACCAGTGCCTGGTCGAGGCGAGTCATGTGGAAATAAACTTAGTCTCTTTCTTGCCTCATGCGCAACACTTCTGACCTTGTTCGCCAAACCGCCGAGGCAAGGCTCTCTCTCGTTCCGTGTCGACAAGTATAAAAGTGCGGGACTGACCCCTTTACATTTTGCTTCCCATCGCAAGCCAGTTGGATGCTGTGGTAGTGTCGGAATATTGAGGCGGGCTGGCGGTCAACTTATTGGTTTCGACACATTCATTGATGAATGTTCGCAGACCGGCAGAGTTTGTGAACGCACTTGCGGTGATTGCCATGTGAACCGGCCAGTCGTGGGCATAGCACAAGCTTGAGGCCAAGGTGACCATAGAAAATGCGACTATCCCCAAATATCTCTCGGCGCTTTTAAAAGAACCGTTCATAAGCATACTATTTTTTCGGGACTACAGTCCATTTTTCTGTCGCCGGATCGTATACCTCATCATCCGTCATTTTGCGACCATCCCACCCTCCCGGCATCCATACTGTGCCGTTGGATTGAAGGACCGCCTCTCTACCACAATGTGTGTGATTCATCGAACCAGTCTGCTTCCACTTTCCGGTGGTTGGGTCATATAACTCCGCACTAGTAGAATCGGATTCTTTGCTGGTAGAGCCCCCCACAACCAGCACTTGGCCATTGTTTAGCAAGATTGCTGTATGATCCCAGCGCGCATCGTGCATTTCACCGGTCTCCGTCCATTTTCCGGTCTTCGGATCAAGCAATTCAGCGCTGGAAAGAAAATGGTTTTTGACAGTGGATTCGACCTTGAGCCAGCCTCCCGCAATCAACTCTTTGCCGTTGGGCAACCGTGTTCTCGTATAGCCAAAACGTGCACCGTTCAACGGCCCGCTGTTGACGAGAAAAGTTTCTGCTTGTGCGGCAATATCTGGGTCAATTTTCCTTAAGGCGGGCAGAAGCATCATATCCGGCTGATTTGTGAAGATGGAGAAAATGTTTGGCGCCGCGCTTTTCGCGGCAGAGCCATAAACGGCCAGCAGATTGGCGGCCCGCCAGCGATATGCATTGTCGCTCAAAAGTGGAACGAGTGTTGGTATGACCAGGTCCGGTTCTTTGCCCTGAAGCAACTCGGCCGTGTGCAACCGGATGAGCTTGTCCGGGTCATTGAGCGCATTGACTAATATCTGCCGGATCGTGTTGGTATCCCCGCCGCCTTCCTTGCCCAGCGCCCGGATCAATGCATCCCGAACGCTCATGTTCGAGTCATTCATCGCATTGGTCAGTGCGGAAAAACCTTTCGGCCCGACCACGAGCAAAGCGCGGGCCGCTTCATCCGAGTATGCCAATACTTTGGCAATCTGCGGAACGGCGCATTCTGCATTGGTCCCCAAAATGGAGAAACCTTCCAGCGCCAGTTTTCTAACATTTTCAGCGGCGCTGAAAGGATTCTCTTCATATTTATACCAAGCAGTGAGGTCCTTATTGTGAAGCTTTGACAAAACCTTTCGGAATTATCCCCTCGGCATACGGTATTGACTTTTTACCCGCTTTTGCGGATGATTCAAGTGTATGTCAGACGACCCTCCAAACACCCCAAAAACTGTGGAGGTGCCCGAGAATCAAAAGCTGT
>Ga0326727_10002275_pt1 | contig 66698 bp, 73 predicted proteins | sample MB2enrmetagenome_FD_207643 | JGI IMG/M metagenome (GOLD analysis project Ga0326727, IMG submission 207643) | Lab enriched peat soil microbial communities from McLean, Ithaca, NY, United States - MB29MY | ecosystem: Environmental > Terrestrial > Soil > Wetlands > Peat | place: USA: New York...
GAAAGCTTCTCGGCTGCTTGATCAGGTACGGCTTGGAAGATACTCCCCCACGGTACCATCATCGGCCCAGATAGTTCTCGACTTACCAACCACATAGTGAAATGGGGCATTATGAAGACGGCTCGTGGGTCTGTGCCAAGCGGTTAGAGAGAGGACGTTTCACCTGGCCGCAATCCGGCGATGCGCAGGGCAAGGTCGTACTGAGTCACGAAGAGCTGTCTCTCTTGTTGGGTGGGATTGATCTGGCCAAAACCAGGCCCAAGCGGTGGTACCGGAAGGATCGGCCAGAAGGACATGCTGCCGCATAGACTGCTTGCACATCACGGGCCGACTCTGTTAAATCAGTAGCCCATTGTGAGTGAAGCTCCCATTCCTTCAGCACCAGCCGATCTGGAACTCATCGCACAGCTGAGGACTCGGCTGCAGTACGCGGAGCTGAGGATTCGCGTGCTGGAAGAGCAGCTGCGGCTGATGCGCATCGAGAAGTATGGAGCGGGTGGCGAAAAGCTTTCCCATGCGCAACTTGAATTGTTCGAACTTGAGCCTGTCGTCAGTGAAATGATCGAGCGGGCGGAGAGCGAGTGCAGGCTGGTGCGGCGCCCGAAGCCCAGATCCTGCAAGCATCCGGGCCGCCAGGAATTGCCTTCGAACCTTCCTCGCGTGGAGCGAATACTGCCTTGCACACCAGATCAGCGCGTGTGCAAGAGTTGCGGTAAAGAAACTGTGGTGATCGGCTACGAGGAGAGTTCCCAGCTGGATGTGGAGCCAGCGAAGTACTTCGTGCTGGTCACGAAACGAGAGAAACGGGCTTGCCGGTCGTGTGAGGAACTCGGAGTTGTTTCGGCGCCCTTGCCACCAAGGATCATCGAGAAGTGCCTGGCGAGTGACCGCATCGTGATCGACACGGTCATCAGCAAATATTGCAACCACATTCCCCTGCATCGGCAGAGCATGATTCTGGAAAGAGACATCGGCTTGGAAATCAGCCGCGCGACGCTGGACGGCTGGGTTCTGAAAGTTGGCGAGTTTCTGATCCCTATGGTCGCCGCGATGAGACGAGAGTTGATCAGCGGACGTTACATTCAAGCGGATGAAACCCCGGTCGATGTGCAGGCGCACGAGGGCCGAGGACAGAACCACCAAGCGTATCTCTGGCAATACAGTCGCCCCGGAGGAACTGTGGTGTTCGATTTCCGCTTGGGTCGCGGACGTGATGGACCGAAGCGGTTCCTGGGAGAGTTCGAAGGCATTCTCCAAACCGACGGCTATGCAGCGTATGACCAAATCGGTGGACCGAGAATGGTACATGCCGCTTGTTGGGCTCATGCGCGAAGACAGTTTTTCGAGGCGGCGCAGCTAAATCCCCGAGATCCGGTTGCAACCCGATTGTGGCGCGGATGGACGAACTGTTTGCCGTCGACGCGGAAGCTCGCCGCAGACGAATTGGCCTTGTTGGGCGTCATGCTCTGCGTCAGAAAAGAGCCGAGCCTCTGTTGGATGATATCCGTAGCAAGATCGAGGCAGCGCAGTCCGTTGCATTGCCCGCCAGTGCACTCAGCAAGGCCTGCCAATACGCGCTCACACCGTGGACGAAACTTGCACGATTCCTGGAATATCCCGAACTTGAGCTTAGCAATAACCTGGCGGAAAATTCAATGCGTCCCGTGGCTCTGGGCCGGAAGAACTGGATACACATCGGCAGTCCACAGGCGGGGCCCAAGGTCGCGGCGATTCTCTCGGTCGTGGAAAGCTGCCGCAGGTTGAAACTCCCGGTGCGCGACTACTTGGCCACGGTTCTCCCCGGGGTTGCTGATCTCCCGATCCAGCGCCTCCCAGTACTTACCCCCGCTGCGTGGGTCGCCGAGCATTCATAGATTCAAACGACTGGGGTGTTCGCATGAAGGTGATTTGCGATCACAACCGAGATGCCGCTAAGAGAGTGCTTGCAAGACGCAGGTTGCCACCGAGTTCGACCTAATTCCACATTTGGCGTTCTCATCGGATCGCAAATTGTGACCACCCTCCTGCACAGTGTGACGTCATGTGCCCAGATGTGGGCAGGGATAACATGCCGCACAGATTCCCATGGAGCTGATATCCCGCGAGTTCAGTGCTGAGTCTTTGGCGAGGTAAGTGCAGTAAGGAAGCTGACAAAAAGTATGGAATCTCCCTCTCCAGGAAGTACAAGGTATCTATGGGGTCCTCGAGCATTTTGCAGCTGCGGCAATTTTGCTATCTGCCTCTGGTGGCAATCATTACCGTCGGGCTCTCGGCCCAAGCTTCGCCTGAAGCCTCCGATTTCCCATCGAACCAACAAGTGATCGCATTCTTAACGGAGTCGGTCGATTGGTATCGCCATTGTGCGGTCGAGCGCCAGATTGCAACTGAGCCAGTCGATCTTGTGTTCCTGGAAGACAATCGCCCGGGTGCGGCGCAGATTGCCCAACTATCGTTTGCTTTCGCCAGAGCTGACACGCAGTTTTCGGCGACGCCACAGGCGGATATCCGGAAAGGGAGCACTGCGATTGCGACCGGCTCGCCGGAGCTCGTGCAGTTTGTACAGTTAGAAAACAATACCGAGTTACAGAGCCGTCAAGCGAGAGAGGAAATCGATGCAATCAACAAAGACATCAAGACGGCGCATGGTGCCCACCGTCGTGAGTTGCAGGCCGCGCTGGATGCCACGCAGAGCCGGCTGGATGTTCTGCAGGCGGGATTGGCCACCCTCCGGCAGTTAGTTGAATTTATGCAAGCGTTCACAAGTCGCGAGACCGGAGATTTGGTATCGACTATGGACGACCTCGCCCGAACTGTTCCCGATGTGACCAGCCCAACGAGCGTGGCGTCACAAGAGCAAGCTTTGACCCCCGCTTTGTCTGCCAGGTCGGGCGACTCCGGAATCCTCGCCCTCAGCTCAGAAGTATCAGCGCTGGGAACAAAACTTCGCATTCTGGACGACGAGATCCGCCGCACCGATGCCCTGAGACAATCTTCTTATGAGCTGCGCAGTCCTCTGCTGGCTGCCATTAATAAACGTCTTCCAGCAGTCGCTGAGAACTCGCTTCAGGCGGGCGATCTCGCCCAACTGCAGCGCCAGAAAACTAGACTGGCGAGCTTGCAGCCTTGGTCAAGACACTATCTCCAGCGATCGTGGCGTTGGACAAGCAAAGAGTATTGCTCGCCGCATACACATCGCACTTGAAAACTTGGCGTGCCGCCGTCATCGCCGAGGACAAGAAAACGTGGGAAGGCCTGATCTCGCGGCTGGTCGGTGCTGCCGTGGTGATTGGTTCGCTTGGGGTCTTAGGCGCGGTCGTGCGCAGAGTGACGCGGCGTCATATGTACGACACTGATCGTCGGCATGTCGTCCTGGTGATCCAGAGGGTTGTTCTTTGGTCCTCTATTGTAGCGGTCGCCGCGTTTGCGTTCGCCTCGGACTTGACCTCTTTGGCTACTTTCTTTGGGCTTCTGGCAGCAGGCGTTGCGGTTGCGCTTCAGAGTGTCATTCTGTCCGCCGTCGGTTACTTCGTGCTGGTGGGAAGGCGCGGAATAAGAATCGGGGACCGCGTACAGATCTCGGGCGTGACCGGTGACGTCACAGATATCGGTTGGCTCCAATTCCAGCTAAAAGAGATCGATATTCGAACTCAGCAGCCCACGGGTAACGTGGTTACCTTCTCCAATTCGTTTTGTTTCGCGTCCCCCGCGACTGGTCTGTCCAAGTTGAAGCGGAACGACTTGCAGTCGCCGCAGTTGGAAGTCGCCGCAAAGGGATCGCAGTCCTAGTCGAAGCGCGGATTGCCGGCCAATTCCGTATCGATCCGTCAATCGGCTTGGAGCAGTCGCGAGGGTGCGCCTCTTGGCTACTTCGTAATCCTTGGGAAGCCCTATTGAACGTTTAGTGAACCCTCGTCAGCAGAACATCGAAGCAGGTCGAATATGAGCCGACTAGGTTGCTACACATGCGGAGCGATCGAGTTCAGTACTCCGAACTGGGCGTCCGAGCCGTTATCTCTGGAAAGGTGCCCTCTGGGGATAAGGTCCGGGGCTATAGCCAAGGCGCTGTTGACCGGTTCAATCTATACCACGCTTGTTATTTCCTGCTCGCGATGCTTACCCTTGGCAAATCGGTCGCGCGGCTACAGTTCGCCCAAGACAAGTTGGGGATAACCATGAATAGAAGTGCCGCGATTACCAGAATTACGATCGCGAGCTTAGTCATAGTCATTTCTTCTCCTCCCAAAATCCCAGGACCATTTCGCCTCCGCCGGACGAGATCTTCTTTGGCAATGAAAGCCACGTTCCAACAGCAATTGAACCAAGGTATCGATCGCAACTGAAATTACAGCGAATACCCTGGAACTAATCCCTTCCCCGAAAATGCACGACTCCGGAATGACACCGACGACGCATACTTCAGATGGACCAAGCCCCACTAAGCGTAGTCGTGCTAAACACTCTTGAAGTCCGGCGTCGTGGTCGGTGAGACGAAGTTGCGCCTGAGCGTTCAGAAACTCACCTTCGCTATAGGTACGTACCGTTCCCGGTTCGCCTTCCGCGCGGACGGCGTCGACGATCACCACCCAGTCCTTTCCGTACAGGTAAGGCCCGAGATCCAAGCCAGGTGTTCCTAGATCGATGATCTCAATCTCCGGACCGCACTCATATTGGGTGCGAAATACTTCGACGGTGAACGGCCCAAACCCATCGTCGCCGAGCAGAACATTTCCCAAGCCAAGGATTGCCACTCGGGGCTCGAGGCTATTCTGCGTCATAGCACCTTTACCTGAGCAATCTGCCGGCCGCTGACATCCAGCGTGTGGCATGCGCAAGCCATACAGGGATCAAAGGAGTGGACCGTGCGCAGCACTTCCAGCGGTTTTTCCGGATCAGCCACGGGATTACCCACGAGCGAACTTTCGTAGGGACCGGGAACACCCTTCTGGTCACGCGGGCTTGCATTCCAGGTGGTCGGCACAACTGCCTGGTAGTTGGTGAAAACACCTTTGTCGATGACCACCCAGTGCGAAAGCGTGCCGCGTGGCGCTTCATGCATTCCGACGCCGACAACTTCGTGCTGCGGAAATTGAGGTGGGTTATATGTAGTGTCGTCGCCTTTGAGGATATTGTCGGTGAGCAGCTGCCAGTGCTGGAGTGCGAGATCCGAGAGCATCGCCGATCGTATGGCGCGTGCCAGATAACGTCCCATCGTGGATTGCAGATCATTCGGGCCGATTGTTGGCCCCCCGGCCGATGTGATATTGCCGAATGCGGTATCTGCCCACTTGCGTGTCAGCGGATGGCCGGCAGCATATCCGACGAGCACATTGGAGAGCGGTCCGACCTGCATAGGCTGGCCGTCGTAGCGCGGCGCTTTCACCCAGCTATATTTACCGTCGGGTTTGAAGTTCGTGTACTCAGGGATTGTTTGTCCCTTCCAAGGCTGCTGCACTTGCCCCGTATACCACGCACGCGTGAGGTCTTCGGCAACGGCGCTGCGGATAGGCTGATCGTGCCAATTTTCAATCGGCCGCAGTGAACCCGGATCACCATGCATAATGAGTCCTCCGGGCAGATCAAACTTGGTGGCCTTCGCGTCCACCGGAAGATCCGGCACAGCCAAGTAGTTGGCAACGCCTCGTCCGTAATGGAACCACTCTGGGTACGAAGCGCCAAGCAGGCATGCATCAACAAAATAGGCCTGCTGCACGAACGGAACCAAGTCCTGAAACAAGGATTGCAACGTTGCAAGGCGATCCATGTTAAAGGTGGCCAGGCTATTCAGATTGATGGCGTTCATCACGCCGCCAACAGCCAGGTTCTGGATGTGCGGCGTCTTTCCCCCGAGAATGCCGACGATCTGGCATGACTTGCGCTGAAACTCAAGCGCTTGCAAATAGTGGGCGAACAGGATCAGGTTCATATCCGGACTCAGTCGCATGGCCGGATGTCCCCAATAACCGTGCGCGAATATGCCTAGTTGGCCACTGGCAACCAAGCCTTTGACTTTGTCCTGCACAGCTTGCAGTTCTTTATGCGAATTTCCTGGCCAGTTGCTCACCCCGTCGGCGATGGAAGCCGCGCGTGCGGGATTCGCTTGAACAATGGCGGTTATGTCAACCCAATCCAGCGCGGACAAATGATAGAAGTGCACAATGTGATCATGTAGCGCGTGCCCGATCAGAATGAGGTTTCGTATGTACTGTGCGTTAGGTGGAATGTCCAGGTTGAGCGCATCCTCTACAGCCCGTACCGAGGCCATAGCGTGAACAGTGGTGCACACCCCGCAGAAGCGCTGTGCGAAGACCCAGCCCTCGCGCGGATCACGCCCGCGCAGGATCGCCTCGATGCCGCGCCACATAGTGCAGCTCGCCCAGGCATTCTGGACACTGCCGCCATCCACCTCGACATCAATTCGCAGATGGCCTTCGATGCGAGTTATCGGGTCAATAGAGATACGAGCCATGGTGTTTCCTTTTTCGCTTTGGGCGCTCGCCGCTTTTCACGGAAGATCTTGGACATCCGGTTCCAGTCGCTGATCTCTCCTGGCAGCACGGCGAAGTACTTCACCGCGATTCCGAATGCCGCCATGCCCAAGGAGATATATCCGATAGTGATCAACAACTCCGGCGTGCTTGGGAAATACCGCGCCCTATGCGCGGGAGAAAAGGCGACGGTGGTTGGGATGTAGCGGAAGAGCAACCCTCCCAGGCAGGCGGTTATTGCCAGCAACAGCAGACGCCGCGGGGTCTTACGCACCGTCCGATTGCGTAGTACGGCGGCTGGAATGAGGATTAATGCCGTCTCCAGCAGGAACAGGGCACTCATGCTATCGAAGGCGAAGGCTCGCCCGAGCTGTCCTCGGACGATCAGGTCGGCAAAGCGTACGGTCAGGAAGAGAAAGCAGCTCACTGAGAGCAGGTTTCCCAATTCGTTCAAGACCCCAATGTCCAGCGGCCGCGAGAAATGCAGGCAGACGATCAGCAGAAGGAAAGTCACAAAGCCGCTTCCGCACAGAATTGCCGCGAGTAGGTACAACACCGGAAGTACTGGGGTCTGCCACAGAGGATTGATTTTGTCGCCGGCAAGGAGCAGCAGTGCGCCCAAGGACGACTGGTGCATGATGGGAAGTACGTAGGCCCCGGTGATCATGTAGGGATATATACGGCGGATTTTGGGCGCCCAGCGGAGCAGAGTGGTCTTTACCCGGCGGTCGCCCGTGTAGTAAATGCGCTCCAGCAACATCGGCAGGCTTTCGAAGGCGAGGAAGATCGCGCAGTACAGCGGCATGCAGACAGCCACTTCCAGCATTGCCGAGTGAGCATTCCAGCGCCAGGGAAGGATAACGTTCCAGAAGTTCCAAGGCCGCCCTACATCGCCGCCAAGCGCGACCAGGCCCGTGGCATAAAAGAGAAAGCCGGAGAGCAGCGCGGTGCGCATGACCGCATGAAGCTTCGTGCGATTGAACACCCACGCGGCCATACCGATCGCGAGCGGGCCGGAGCCCAAGGCCGTCAGGGTCATGACGTTGAAGCTTTTCCAGATGCCCCATGCGTAGGCATCGTTCATGCCCGAGAACGGGCCCAGCGGCGAGACGACTCTGGCTAGCGCCAGCGTTAAACCGAGAGCGGCCCAAGCGCCGAAGAACAGCAATGAGGTTGTAACTACCGGTTCGCGATATACCGGGACACCACACTGCCAATGATTGACGAGTGTCGATCCAGCGGTGTCGTGTGCGTTCATAATTGCTCCGGCACTCCGGTTTCTTTCTGAACCCGGACTGCTTCTGCTTCGTGGCGCTTCCAGTTGCGCTTGATGATGGCGCCCAGAACCCCCGCAACGATAATTGGACCCGACAGCCATCTGTAAAGCACCGAGCTGACCTTGGTGGCATAGTGGCCCAGGGAAGTATCGCCAAGCTTTGGCAGGCCTATCTTTTCGAATGCGACGCTGGAAAGGTAAAGAACCTGCGTCCCACCGGCCTCATGCTCTCCATACACGCGGTCTTCAAAGTACTTGCCCGGTGCGTCGGCGATGCGCTGCTTGGCTTTTTGCAGCAGCTCCGACCGTTTGCCGAAGATCACGGCGTGTGTAGGACACACCTCGGTGCAGGCCGGCTCCTGATTTTTCTTCAGGCGCTGATCGAAGCAGAGCTCGCACTTAACGATCTTTGGGTTCCACTTGTCCCACTGGAACTTCGGCACATCGAAGGGACAGCCGACCTCACAATACCGGCATCCGATACAAAGCGAGCTATTCCAGGTGACGGCGCCCCATGTGTTCTTCTTCAATGCGCCAAAGGGGCAGCCCGTAACGCACGCGGGATCCAGGCAGTGCATACACTGCCGCTTCACGAAGGCAAAGTTGTCTCCGTCCTTTTCGCGGTACAGCTTAATAATGTTCTTGGTCTTGGAGTCAAGATCGGCGGGAACATCCCACAAGCCGGTCGAGATTGCCGGGTCAATCGGGCATAGCCTCTCCGCGGGCAGGTTGTTCGTCTCACTGCAGGCAGTCATGCAAGCGCGGCAACCGGTGCAGATGGTGTTGTCGTAGAGCATCCCCACTGCATCGGGCGCGGCCACCGGGTGCGCGGGGTGCTCCTCAGCGAGGGCGGAGCTTGCGACGCCACTGGCGAGCGCTCCTCCAGCGCCGATAATCCCCTTAAGGAGCTGGCGGCGAGTGATTGCAAGTCTCATTCCGGCGCCGTTTCTGCCTCGCTATCGCCATCGTTGACTTTGTCTGTTTCGCCAGGAACGCTGTCGTCATCAGGTTTGTCCGAGAACTTGCGCGAGGCAACCCAGCCAGCCCCGATGAGTGCTCCGGCTCCCAATCCGGCGAGCCCGGTGGCCATCGGACTGATCTTGCCTTCTGGAGCGACGATTGGGGCGTACGTTTCAGGAGGCGCCGCTCTCGTGTGAATCTGTATCACTTTGAACATCGGTACGCGAAAGGCGATGCTCTTCTCCGTGCAGCCAATGCAGGGTGCGCCGATGCCAATAGGCCACACATCGGGGATTTCGTTGAAATGCCGGGTCGAGCATCCCGCATGCGTATCGGGTCCTTTGCAGCCCATCTCGTATAGGCACCAACCCTCACGATGTCCCTGATCTCCAAACTGCTTCACGAACCGACCTGCGTCGAAGTGGGCGCGGCGGGGGCATTGCTCATGAATGTCGCGGTCATATGCGAACTTCGGGCGTCTCTGTTCGTCAAGCTCGGGCAAAGTTCCCGACTCGGCAAATTGCAGGACAACGCCTAAGAGGGTGTAGGGATTTGGCGGGCACCCGGGAAGATTGACGATTGTCTTTCTTGGAATAAGGTCCGCCACGCCTACTGCGCCGGTCGGATCAGGATCCGCGGATGGAATACCTCCCCATGCGGCGCAGGAGCCTATGGCGACGATTGCAGCGGCTTTCCCTCCCACATCGGCGAGGACATTCATCGCCGGCCGGCCAGCCAGCTTCATGTAAATGCCGCGGTCTCGCGTGGGAATCGATCCTTCTACAACGCAGACGTACTTCCCCGAATAACGCTCGACCGCTTCAGAAAGGGCTTGTTCGGCTTGCTTTCCGGACCCGGCCATCAGTGTCTCGTGATATTCGAGCGAGATCACATTGAGGATGAGATCACTCAAATCGGGATGCGACGGGCGAAACAGCGTTTCGGTGCAACCGGTACAGTCCTGAAAATGGAGCCAGACCACCGGTGGACGAATGACTTTACCCAAGTCGACGGCAACGGCTTCAGGCGTCAGCTTGTCTGTGATCGCCAGCCCGAAAGGCGCAGCTATCATCAGCGACGAGCAAAATTGTAGAAAGGCGCGGCGACTGACGCCGCAACGCAGCAACCGCTCGTCGATGCTCTCCAACGCTCTCGAGGATGCTTTAATGGGGCCAAACACCACGCCACCTCAACTTTCGAACGGCGATATATTAGCCAGCGTGCAGATCGCCCTTAGATAACATCTGTTACTTCAATATTTCTCCCCACACGAGTCGTCGCAATCCAGGCTCTTCGGCGTAACTACTCGCAATTTCGCTGCCACGACAAACACGTCGAGCCGCCGGACCTCAGCGTGGGCATCCGATGCCAAAATCGCCAGCCACGCATTCCTGCCCATGGCAAGTACTCTTTAATTTGAATTAGGCGATGTCGGTGTGCCCGTTTTTCGGCGCTTACTCTGACGGCCGGTCGGCACAAGGCGCAGCCGAATCGACAACCCACTAAGCAAGAACGCCGGGGCAGCGATTAGCACACGCAGGAAATGGAGCCGGACATGCGTCCGAAACCCACACCAGTCGTGTTCCTTAGAGCTGCGATGAAATCGTTGTTGGGCAGATAACCTTCAGTCGCACGCGCTCCTTGGCGAGTCAAATGACAGCGCTACTAGTTGATCTGCAACGTGCTCCATGTAGGTCTGTTAATCGGCTTTGCCTATTACCGTTTTGGGATCTTCCATTTCCGCCAGGGCAAGCACTTGATATCTTGCGTAGTTGTAGACTGGAGACATGGCCAACAACCGGTCTAGCTCTTCATTCGAAGTGACATCGTATATCCACGCGCCTCCGTGACTGCCTATGACGTGATAGCGGCATTCCAGTTTATTTCCGAGCTTCTTGGCATAATCAGGCATCTGGGTTACAGCCCGCACAACCTCGGGGCTGAGCCGGTTCAATTCGAAATGCCAAAGTACCAGGAATTTCATATCGTCCTCCCGCCTTCCGCTCGAGCAGCTTGTTGAGCGGTTAACATGTTCGAACGATTCCTATTATCATTTAGAGGAACGGAAGGGAAAAGGGCTCTGTTCTGGTCGACGCTTGGTAATCCCTCTGCAGTGAACGGTATCCTGACCTCCTTTGAAGATCGGGAAGTGAAAATCATCGTGGATAAGTTCACTCGATGTGCACAACGTGCGTTTCGCATTGCCTGGCGACTACAGGTCCGGGTCCGTGAAGCAGCGTAATCCTGTCGGGTAACAGATCCTGTAACCCAGTCGTCACGATTGTAGGCGTCTCACCTCCGCATCACTTCCATAAGAGTCCACGGGTGTTGCGGTGGAATCGCCTGTGCCACCTTCTGAACCGCAGCGTAATCCCGTATCATCAAGAAACGTCAATGTGATGGGCTCTCTTTCAGTTCTTCGAGCTGATCGAGTTCTCGCAAAGCCTCGAAGACGCGATATGCCTCCGCTTCATCCACCACGGTCAAGGCAAAATCGACGTGAACCAGAACATAATCTCCAACACGAGCCTCGGGCGTGTAATCAAGGCAGACTTCCTTCCGGATTCCGCTGAAGTCTACTCTGCCGCGACGGAGGCCGAGATTATTGTCGTCAACGATGCTGATAATTTTTCCCGGTACGGATAAACACATCGTGTTCACCTCAGTTCTGGTATCCTCGGGCTCCGAGACAAACGACGCACAGGCGTTCGGTGCAAACTAGGGCCGGTGGGTGCTGCCAATATCATCCCTTCATCGTGGCCTTCGCGATGCGAGCGCCAAACATTGCTGTGGTTACGGTGCCGATTTCGCTGGGGCATGTATCATTTGCCCTGCCTATGCCGCCATACCTGCTGCCGGCATAGGCCACCACATCCGTGAGTGAGTGTTAATGAGTGGCAGCATGCCGCACTGTGTCCCCTTGCGCGACAGGCCCAGTGCTCATATTCGAGGCCTTCAAAGATCCAGGATGTAACGGAGAAGGAGGCTCTAAGTTCAGTCCGATCAGGTCGTGCCGACAGCGCGAGCCGAACTCGTAGGTGAGGCGGTAGCGGCGAAGTAGATGGCGGCCCCCGAGAATTAAGAGTGCGACAACCAAAAGACCTGCAAAGACAGTTCCCGCCCTACCGGCATAGGCAGCTGCGCGGTCCAAGTCATTGCTGAAGACATAGCCGAGTACGATGTAAGCGCAGGAATAGAGTCCGGCACCCAGTCCATCGAAAACTAGGAAACGGAGGCGGGTAATTCGGGACATCCCGGCGAGAGGCGGCGTCACAGCGTCCAATGCAGGCACGAAATCTGCAATGACGAGAAGTGGAGGCCCGTGTCGAGCAAAGGTGGCCTTCGCCTTCTCGTCCTGGGCGTCAGGGTCTCGCGTAAGACGGTGTATGAAATGCAGGACCCTGTCGCCCTGGCGCCGCCGCCCCGCCTCGTACCACGGCCAGTCATTTAGAACACAGGCAGTGACAGCGAGAACGAGCGCAACGACTAGCCCCATCTTCCCGGCTGCTGCAAGCGCGCCCGCGGCAACGAGAAAAAGTGGCCCGGGTACCGGCAATTCTAGCTGGTGCGCGAATGTAGCACCAAAGAGAACGGAGTAGCAATGCTTGGTAACGAAGTAGAAGACACAGTGCATTTATCTCCTACGAAACTCCGTGATGTGGCAAACGCAGTACATGACCGAAGCATCAGTTTCCCGGGGCCAACCTCTCGCCGTAGTGATTGAACGCACTATGTTGGTATTTGCAACTCGACTGCCATACAGCAGTGCTCAGAAGTCAGTGAAAATGGGGAATTGCCTGCTACAACGGTCGGACGGAAGACGGCCACGCCACGACGGTACACGGGCACTGACGGAATCTGGGCAGCATGCACGTCGCAGGCAAGGTGAGGGTATCGATTGTTGGATGTTGGTTGTTATGCGAGGAGTGAACTCTACTGGGCGCGAATACATCGAATTGCAACTCACGTATGGATTCCGCGAAAAAACCGCCTGGGTTCACGGGTCTTTCCTTACCATTCTGGGCTAACGTACGGCTGAAATAAGCTGCACGCCATGAAGTTCGTGCCAGCTTGCATCATGTGATCCATATCTCCTGCGCGCGGGCGCCTCATTGCGAAATGCCATAGCTTGCTCGCTGCCCCCACTGCAGCCATCATCGTTGCACAGTCGTACGAAAGACAATCCACACTTTGTCCAATTTGGCGTAAAAGACATGGGAAAACCTGGTAGACAGTGATCGGTAATGGGGTTTGGCGACCCGCATGCAAGTAGTCACTAGTCGCGAGCTTCACTGACTTGAAGTTCGCGGATCCGGCGCCCGCGCTCGGATCAAGAAGGAGTTCGCTGAAATGCTGTCATTCTTACTGATTGTTTGCTTGCTGGTTGCAGCGATGCTGCATGAGTGTGGGCACTATCTGTGTGCCCGGTTTGTAGGCGTGCGAGTAAAGAAGTGGCGTGCGGTATACATGGTGCGCGAATCGGGAACGCCGGCACAGAATTTGGCGATCTCTGTGTGCGGGCCGGTGACGAACTTTGCCCTCGCAGGCTCGATTATGCTCACGCCGTGGCTCCATTTGTACGCAGTTGCATTTTGCCTCGCCAACTGGTGCGTGGGTTTCTTTAACATCATACCGATTCGTTACTCGGATGGCTCTCGCATCGCTGCGCTGCTCTCGGACATGGCGAAGGTAGACGGTTTAGTGCGCGAGCGTGCGGAAGGGCCCGCAAACTAGCACACGGCCACCGGGGTTCGTATGAACATCTCTGAAGGCACCTGAAGCTCGTACATAATTCACCATCTAGCTTAATGAGATGAAAGGGTGTTATCTCGGCGATCACTCTTTACCCCCTCGCACATCGGAGTAGGGCCATGAACGAGAATGAGCACGAGCGCGCGGCGGTATCAGATTTATGCTCTCCGAAGAGCTTGGTGCAGGCTATGGCTGAAGTCATACCCTGAAGTTTCCCTAGAAGGAGCAACGGCAATGAAATTCCTGGGACGGAGTCTGTTGGTCGTGACGACAGCGCTGTTGTTGACGGCACTTGGCTTTGCGCAAAGCAATGTGGAGTACGACCAATACGGCAATAAGGTATCTCCAACGGCTGACCACGACCAATATGGCGATGACGTGTTTCAAACCGCCAACCCGCAATTTATGAAAGACGCCGCGCAGGACGCAATGGCGAAGATACATCTGGCATACCTGGCGCTGCAAAACGCGCAAAACGAGCAGGTGCGAGCGTTCGCCCAGCAGATACTGAACGACTATGGCAAGACGCAAGCGGATTTGTTTAACATTGCCAACCAGCAGTCTTTGGTGCTGCCCAACACGCTCGATGCAAAGAACTTGGACACTTTCGACGCTCTCTCACAACTGAAGGGCGCGGAATTCGACAAGGCCTATATGAAGGCGATGCTGAACGCCGATCAGACCGCCGCGTCGAGGTTCAAACAGGAAGCGACGAGAGGGGATGCCTGGGCGGGCCATACGCTGCCCACGCTCGAAAGCAGTTTGAAAGAGGCGCAAAAAGTGGCACTCGCAATTGGCGTTCAATGTATAGGAGAAACAAAAAATCCGGTCTGACGAGCAATTCTCAAGGAAGCCGCAACCCGGAGCTTTCGTCCGAATGCGGTGGGTTACTCGCGCAGCACTTAGGTTTGCCGATCCCGGGACCCCTCTTTTTGCTAGCGGCTGCGGCACTCGCAGCCACTGGCAAAATGGAGATTGCTGCTGCCCTCGTTCTCGCCGTCGGTGCCTGTGTTACAGGCGATTGGGCCGGGTATGAAGCCGGCCGGCGAAACGGTGACAGGGTTTTAGATTTCATACACCGTCTGACGCGAGACCCTATCACCCAGTAGCCGTGCTTGGTTACGAACTGGAGGAAAGGGTGCATATATAGTTTCTGCCAAAGTTGATAAGGCGCGCACGGTGCCTAGCCGAGCTCCCTTTCTTCGCCCTTCGTCACGGTTAGTATTCGCGGATTCCCTGTACGTCCTTTGGGGCTGGCGTATCAATCAACAAGGTGCATGCGATGAAATCCAGGCCAGCCTGCATCATGTGCTTCCACAACTCCTGGGCGCTCTCCCGATTAAGGAAGGCTATAGCTTGCTCACGGCTGACACTGCACCCATGCTCGCTGGCCAATCGCATGAGATGAAAAGGTGTAATCTCGGCCATTACTCTGTCCCTGTTTCTCTTTTGGGTCATAAATTCACTCCTTTGGCCGGAAACCGCAGAACCCATCGAGAGTGGACCGCGCCCTACTGCAGGTACTGTGCCTTTGTTATGCCGAGCCGACGCATTTTGTGCTGAAGGGTCGTACGCTTCAATCCAAGCCGTTCGGCGGCTCCGCCACTGCCTGCTACACGGCCTGACGCAGCGCCTAGGGCGTCCATGATTACCTGGCGTTCGGCCTCTTGGAAGGTAGAGCCCTGTAGAGGAGCCGTGCTACGGTACTCGACCAGGAGTTCGCACGTCGGCACTTGGAGTTCTTCGCCAGGCGAAAGTATGACTGCGCGTTCGATGAAGTTGGCCAATTCCCTCACATTGCCTTTCCAGGGGCAGTTCGTCAAAATCTCCATCACCTGCTTAGGGATAGATCTAATCTGTTTCCGCATCCTCCGTGACAGGTTGGAAACAAAATAGTTCACCAGCAGCGGAATGTCCTCACGGCGCTCACGAAGGGGCGGAATCTCGATCGGGAAGACGTTGAGCCGGTAAAAGAGATCCTCACGAAACCTCTGCTCCCGAATCATGCTGGCAAGATCGCGATGCGTGGCGGCAATGATGCGCACATTGACGCTGATCGTCTTGGCGCTTCCCAGGCGTTCGAACTCTTGCTCCTGCACCGCGCGCAGTAATTTTGGCTGTAGTTCCAGGCTTATGTCGCCAATTTCATCCAGAAACAGCGAGCCCCCATCCGCCAGCTCGAATCTGCCCTTTCTTTGCATCAGGGCTCCGGTGAATGCTCCCCGCTCATGTCCGAACAGTTCACTTTCCAGCAGTCCCGAGGGAATCGCAGCGCAGTTCGTGCGCACAAACGCGCGCCCGCGCCGGGAACTGAGGTTGTGAATGGCATTCGCAACCAGCTCCTTTCCCGTGCCCGTTTCCCCGTGCAGCAGGACGGTGGCATCTGTGGGCGCTACGATTGAGACTTGCTCCAGTACCTTTCGAATCGCTCGGCTCCTCCCAATGACGCCTTCGAACGAGTGCTCAGAGCAGATTTCTGATTCCAAGCAGAGCTGCTGGTCTTCGACCCCGCTCACGTTGAGAAAGCCTGCTCCTGCGAGGTCTCCCAGGTCTGTGAAAGCAATAGCTGCGTGCCCCATATCATTTCTCCTATGTAGATAACCGTTGCTTAGAGTGGCCGTCTAACCGTATGAATAGCTTGAATCTCAGCAAACAGCTCGAAGCTAGGTCTGCTAACCTTGCGCTCCCATGCTAGGAGCGATGCGATGTACTCTGCTCTCTGCCGTGAACAGTGGAGCCTCTGCTCCAGTCTTTTCGCTAGCGCGTAGATCCTATCGAGTTCCATGGGACCTCCCTACAGGCTCACGCCCAAGGCGTGCGCTGCGAAATGGTCGTAGTTGTTGGCCGTCAACAATTCGAATGCTTCCAAAGCAACATCCTCTTCCAGGAAATCGCTTGCTCTAGCAACATCGAAACAGTGCTGAGCGTATTCCTGAAAGTTCTCTACCTCGGGCATGGCGCCTCCCATCCAGTACTTGCAATTCGTGGGTACTATCGCAACCATGCGTGCCATTAGAACTCACTGCTCTGTTTGTCGAAACCCCAGATCGATTACTTTGTGAGACTCAATGGGACGCAGCGCAGGCTGAGTATGAGGAAACGTTCAGACTCGTTTGGAGGGGAGAAATTAACTCTTTCGGGAAGGGATTTTGAGGCGTCTCCAGCCGTAGAGGTGGGCATCGACCGACCACACGCCAGGGCCAATCATCGCCAAGCCGACGCCGAAGACGGCCTGCAGGACGTGTAACCGTAACTCCTGCGGCAGGAACAAAACCATCCACAGCTCAGCAAACGCCGCCACGATACCAACGATGGGTGTCCATAATCCAATGAGTAGGAACGTTCCCGCGATGGCAGCGAGCACGTTTGCGACGGCCGCTGTTATGGAGCCATGCAGCACTGCCCCAATCGCACCTAGGATCAACGCTCCGCCAAGAAAAATCCGCAGGATCAAGAGCCCAGCTCCGGGCACACCATCCGCGAACGTGGAGAAGAGACGCCGCACAACATTTCATGTTAGGGGTGGCACGCCAGGGCCAAAACCCCCAAAAGGACCATTAGCCTCCCTCGTTTGGGGGATCAGATCTCCACCATGCCGCGCGCGACGCCAATCATGGCGGCATGAGTGCGGTCGTTGGCACCCAGTTTGGAGAGGATGCTCCGCACCTGTCCCTTGACTGTCTCTTCGCTGACGGAAAGCTTCGCCGCAATTTCCTTATTGGAGTTACCCTCCGCGATCAGGCGAAGCACTCGTAGCTCGGCGGGCGTCAACGGATCGTCGGTAGCATGCTCAGCGATTTCGACGGAAGCCTCGACCGACACGGCCTTCCTCCCGGCATGGACAGCCCGAATGGCTCCCATGAGCTCGGCGTTAAGCGAGTTCTTCAGCAGGTAGCCCCGAGCCCCCGCCTGCAGGGCCCGCATAATCTGCACGTCGCCTTTATAAGTGGTCAAAACCAGAATCCGTGCTTCGGGAAATTCGTTCCGAATCGCAATCAATGCATCGAGTCCGCCCATCTGTGGCATCTGCAGGTCCATTAGCGTGATATCAGGACGGTGCTCCCGAAACTGCTGGATCGCCTCGCGCCCATTCGTCGCCTGAGCAACTAGGGTCATATCCGATTCCAGCTCGATCTGCCGGGCGATTCCCTCGCGGACGAGCGGGTGGTCGTCGACCACAAGAACGCGAATCAACTCTGCATCGGCGCTCATGACTCGCCTTCGCCTCCTCGAGGTCGCTTTGTTTGGCCGCGAACCACTGCGGCAATCGCCCTGCGCTGCCCTGCCGCATAAGCATTGCTACCAGGAATCGTTAGTTCGACCTCGGTGCCGCCATTGAGCTCACTCCAGACCGCCAGCTTACCGCCAACAAGTTGGGCGCGTTCGCGCATTCCGCGCAGCCCATAGTGTCCTTCCGGCTCACCGTCACTCAGAAAATCTGGATCAATTCCTTTGCCGTCATCCAGTATTCGAAGCCTGAATTCACTGTCGCCGTACCGGATCTCCACTTCGATCCGCTTGGCATCAGCGTGCCAGAAGGCATTGCGCAGGGACTCGGCCGCAACACGGTACACCTCGTCGCGCAGCAGCGGCCGCAGCTCCCGCGCAGTACCCTCGACCTTTACGGCAAAGCTGGCCGAGCTCGGGTTGGTCTCCTTGGCCGCGAACTCTTGTCCAATGCTTTCTATCGCAGCAACGAGGTCATTGGTCTCGATGGTTGAAGTGCGCAGTGCCTGCACCGCCTCGCGACCTTCCGTAATCGCGGTGCTAGCCAGTTCCATCGCCCGTTGCAGCTCCTTTTTTGCCTCTTCTGCCCGGCCGGGAAGAAGCTTGTCCACGACGCCAAACCTGAGCATCAGCCCATGAAAACTCTGCAGCAGCGTGTCATGCAGGTCCCGCGCCACCCGTGTCCGTTCGCCGACGCGCGCCTCCAGCGCCGCATTGAACTCCCGCTGCAGTTGCAAAACCCGCAACTGATACAGCCCCCACAGCATCAACAGGAACGTCGCCGCGCACAGCGCGTAAAACCAGTTGGTCTGGTACCACGCCGGAGGAATCACGAACTCCAGCGTGTCGCCGGTCTCGTTCCACACCCCGCTGTTGTTGCACGCCTGCACGCGGAATCGGTACGTCCCCGGACTGAGGTTCGTATACTGCACCTCGCGGTCGTTAACGACCTCGTGCCAGGTCCGATTCTGACCTTCCAGCTTGTAGCGGAAGCGCACCTTCTCCGGCGCAACGAAGCTCAGTGCCGTGTAATCGATCGCCAGGTTGTGAATGCGCGGCGGCAGCCGCATCCCGTTTTGCGCATCGTATGGCTTGTCATCGGCGATGACCTGCTCGATGTGGACCGGCGGCGGCAGCTTGTTTAGGGCAGAATGATGGGGATCGAGGACGCTCACACCATCGAATGGCAGGAACCACAACCTTCCATCTGCGCCCCTGGCGACAAGAGGGTGCTTGCTTGTGGTGTAGGGATGACTCCGTACTCCGTCGGAACTGTCCAAGACCGTGGTCCGAATCGTCCGAGTCGAATCCGCAGCCCACGCGTCCAACTCTGGCCGGGCAATACGCACGAGGCCGCAGGCCATGTACAGCCAGAAAGAACCAGTATCATCGTCCATCACCCAATTGACCGTATCGCAGGGCAATCCATTCCTGCTGGTGAGCGTGGCAACATGCCCGTTTTTCAGTCGGCTGAGCCCGCCCTCGGTCGCGGCCCAGAGCGTACCGTCCCCATCGAGTAGAAGGTCATTGACAACGCCCTCACCCAACCCATTGCCGGTCGCATACGACGCGCGGACCTGACCGTCCTTGAAATACGCTACACCACCTTCGCGAAATCCAAGCCATACACCACCCTCTGACGGATCAGACAGCAGAGTCCAAGCAAAGTCCTTATGTCCCAACTTGTCCCACGGGATCCGTTCGACTACGCTCTCCTCACGCAAGTGAAGAAGGCCCTGAGCTTGGCCGATCCAGAGATTCCCGGTTCGGTCTCCCGCGAAAGAATACACGGCCGCAGCGGGAACAGCGCTTACCGTCCTGAACCGGCCATTTTCGAAGTAAGCAATCCCGCGTAGCGTAGAAATCCAGATTCGCCCGCGATGATCCTCGAAGAGGGATCCCGTAGCGTCGTCAGGCAATCCGGTACCACCTACCTCGCGCACTGCCGGTTCCTGCTTTCCTTTGGCTTCATTGGTCGCGGCCTCTGAGCTTCGCCTGCGATAAATCGTAATTTGTCCGTTATTCCATCTGTTTAGGCCATTAGTGGTGCTAAGCCAAATGCTGTGGTCCCGGGCAGCCAGCACGGAAAGAACGTTGGGGCTGGACAAACCTTGCTTCACTGAAAATGTAGGGACAGCGAAACGGTGAAAACGGTCGAGGCCGTTTGCCGTGGCGACCCAAACGCTGCCTTCTCCATCTTCAAAAAGTCTCAAGATGAAATCGCCAGAAAGACCGTCGGATTGAGCAAACACGTCCGTCCGGCCATCGTGTACATGGAGAAGGCCTTGGCCCTCCGTTCCGATCCATAGTTCGCCGTCCCCCGCTCGGAGCAGACAATTGGTCTTGAACTGCCGCCGCCCGGGCGCCTCAGAAGGGTACGGCTTGACTTTCCCGTCAACCAACTGTTTGAGTCCGGCCGGCGTGGCGATTAAGAGTGAACCGTTGTTGCTCTCGATCAGGGCTTGTACTGTGTCCGGCATCGGATGGAACTTCGGAGGACCAGGCTTCCATCGCCAGATCCCGCCTCGTACCCCTGCCCACAAATTGCCCTGCTTATCCTCAAGTAGCGACCATATGGGTGGTCGAAGACTTCCGTCCTCTGCACTGCAACGAACTCGCCCACCCTGAATCGCGCAGAGTCTTCCGGTGGAAGTCCGCTGTGCGCCGACCCATACCGTTCCTGCAGCGTCGGCGAGCAGCGACGTGATGCCCAGTCCGGTAAGCTCCGGATATTGAGTCAACTTGCCGTCCTTCCAACTTGCCAGCCCTAGGAACGTGCCAATCCAGAGCGTCCCATCGCGGGCAGCGAGCAGACTCCAAATAATGCTACTGGGCAGACGCACACCTGGCGGCGGCTGCCAAGGCACGCTCCGAACACCATCGAAGCGAAGCAAACCGAACTCCGTGCCTAGCCAGAGATAACCATCAGGCGTCTGAGCAATTCCGTTGATGCCGCTTTTGAAAAAGCCGTCGCGGCCCCTCCAAGCGGTGTGCGCGTACTGGCTGATGTCTAAAGATGGGGCTGAGGCGAAAGCACAAGCGCAGCAAGCGAGCAGAATATTTGCCAGCATCCCCGCTCTTCGGCACGTCGTCAGCATGTGAGTACTTTGCGTCCCATTGTATTCTGCGACCCTGCCGCGAGCGAGCGGGGTCGAGCAGCCCGTGTTCAAGGGGCGCACCCGCGGGTGCATCGTAACGCTCTGACTCAGGAGGTTGTCACCCGGGCAGGAAGTGCCCGCGTCTGGCCACCGCCACAAGGGAATCCAACTCCCTTTTGGAACCGCACAAAACTGTTTCATGACTCCGCGTACCCGTGTAACATTCACGTCAGCCCCAGACAATTCATCCCAGCGGTGAATCATGCCCCCCCGGACCGTTGCGACCCTCGCGCTGGTGCTGTTGCTACCCGTGGTGGCGGCGGCTCAAGCCACCCCTGCCGGCACGTTCTACGGCTATGTACTCGATCCCGATCATCGCCCGCTGCCTAGCGCACGCGTAACCATCGAGAATCCGAACACCGCCGCAGTCCGGGGCGTTGTCTCCAACCAGCAAGGCCTGTATAGCGTACCGGCGCTGCCACCGGGCCTTTACAACATTACGGTTGATGCAAACGGATTCAAGACCATCCACCAGGAGCACATCATTCTCAGCGCGGATGAGAACGCGCGAGTGGATTTCTCGCTGACCATCGGCAGCAGGACAGACGTAATCACAGTGGAGGGTAGCTCGCCTCTGATCAATACGTCGGATGCAACCGTGAGTACGCTGATCGGCAGTCAGTTCGTGGAAAACCTGCCGATGAACGGTCGCACCTTCAGCACGCTGATCGATCTTGCGCCGGGAGTGGTGCTGACGCCAACCAATCAAACCGAGCAAGGTCAGTTCAGCGTGAATGGCCAGCGGCCAGATGCAAATTACTTCATGGTGGATGGAGTCAGCGCCAACCTGGGAACTACCGGAAACGGCATCAACCTGGGCCAGAGCGGCGCCGGCCAGCTTCCGGCCACGGATGCGTTTGGAGGAATGAGCAATCTCGTGTCGCTGGACGCGTTGCAGGAGTTCCGGATCCAGACTTCAACCTTCGCGCCCGAATATGGGCGTACCCCCGGCGGTCAAGTCTCGTTGGTCACCAAGTCGGGCACCAATACGTTCCACGGCACTGCGTTCGAGTACTTCCGCAATGACGCACTGGACGCCAATAATTGGTTCGCAAACAATCTGGGTCTACCCAAGCCGGGACTGCGGCAGAACGACTTTGGCGGTGTGCTGGGCGGTCCAATTAAGAAAGACAAGCTATTTTTCTTCGGATCGTACGAGGGGCTGAGGGTCCGCCAGCCCGAAGTCGCCAATACCTACGTGCCCACCCTGGCCACAATCCAGAGCGCGCCCGCAGCCGTCCAGCCGTTGCTCAATGCCTTTCCAAAACCGACTCCTGGCAGGCAGGACTACGGCAACGGAACGGCGCAGTTTACCGCCAGCTACTCCTCTCCCTCCTCGCTGAACTCCTCCAGTGTTCGCATCGATTATCTTGCCTCTCCGAGCGTAACGATCTTCGCAAGGTACAGCGATGCTCCATCGAGTACCAACCAGCGTGGCGGCGCCACTTTTCAGTCGAGTTACAGCAATGTCGAGAAATTAGAGTATCTGACCCGAACCATGACCTTGGGCAGTAACCTGGCACTTACTCCTCGGTTGACGAATGAGGTCCGCTTCAATTACTCGCAAGGCAGTGTGAACGCCTTTTTCACGCTCGACAATTTCGGGGGTGCCGTGCCGCCTCCCAACTCAGTGCTTTTTCCGTCGTTTGCCACCCCGCAGAACTCCGGGGTTATCTTCTATGCCGACGGAAGCCCCTACGGACTTAAGTATTGGTCAGGAAAGCTAGGAGACAACTCGCAGCATCAGATCAACGTCACCGACAATCTTTCCTACTTCATGGGCGCGCACCAGCTAAAGCTAGGGATTGATTATCGGCGACTCCGTCCTGAAGAAAAAACTGCAACCTATCTGGCGGAAAATAACTTCCTTTCTTTGGCCAACGTGGAAACCAACACCATACCTGAGGCAAACATAATCTCGAGGTCCCCTGACGTGCAGCTGGCCTTCTCAAACTGGAGTCTGTTTGCACAGGACACGTGGAACATCACGCGTAACCTGACGATCACCTACGGCCTGCGATGGGAGTACAACTCCGCGCCGTCTTCGCCCAATGGCACGCTCCCGTTCACTGTGACCGGCGTCAATAATTTGGCAACAATGACGCTGGCACCCCCGGGCACCCCCTTGTGGCATCCGCAAAAGGACGACTTCGCTCCCCGCCTCGGCTTGGCCTGGAACCCGCGGACAGACTTGGTCGTAAGAGTCGGGGCAGGTATCTTTTACGATCTCGGATACTCCGATGTGGCCAATGGAGCAAGTGCCTTCCCATATTTTCAGCAAAAGGTTGTTCTCAATACTTCGTTCCCGTTGAGCGCTTCCGACGCGGCGCCGCCTCCGTTCACGACGAGGCCCCCTGTTTCCTATCTTGTGGCGGTTGACCCGAATCACGTATTACCCCGGACCTATGAGTGGAATGCGGCTTTGGAACAGAACCTGGGAAAAGCCGATGTCTTCACCCTCACTTACGTCGGCGCCGCAGGCCGGAAGCTGATGAGGCAGGACATTTACTTCGGCCTCAATCCTGATTTCCCCGGTGAGTTTGATTTGATGAGGAATGACGCGGATTCCAGCTATAACGCCTTTCAGGCACAATACCGTCATCGCTTCGCGCATGGTCTTCAGGCGCTCGCCTCCTATACCTGGGCGCATTCGATCGACAATGCTTCCTCCGACACCTATTACTTGAATGTGCCGCCGGGCTACGAGCCTGCATCGGAGCAGCGTGGTCCGTCCGACTATGACATCCGCAATACCTTCTCCGGCGCTGTCGCTTATACCATCCCAGGGCCGGGCACGGGATGGTACAAGCCGCTGCTGCGAAACTGGTCGGTGGATGCGATCGTGTATGCGCGCAGCGCTCCGCCGGTGAATGTCGTCACCGGCAACAATCCTTATCCCGACCTCTTCCTCTCGGGCGCCGGCAGCGTGCAGCGGCCGAATGTCGTGCCGGGCCAGCCCTTCTACATCTCCACCCCGACGGCACCCGGCGGATGGATTCTCAACAAGGCGGCATTCGTCAATCCGCCGGCGGGCCAGCAGGGCGACTTGGGACGCAATGCTCTGCGCGGGTTCGACGCCTTCCAGGCCGACTTCGCCTTGCAGCGCGCCTTCGCCCTCAGCGAGCGCTTCCGCCTGGACTTCCGCTCCGAGTTCTTCAACATCTTCAACCACCCGAACTTCGGCGCACCCGTGAACTACCTGACCTCACCGCAGTTCGGCTATTCCACCCAGACGCTGAACAGCTATCTCGGCGCCGGAGGGCAGAGCGGCGGTCTCAACCCGCTGTACCAGATCGGCGGTCCGCGCTCTGTCCAACTGGCCCTCAAGCTTCAATTTTGAACGCGAGATCGGCGGATCGTTAGCTTATCGGTTGACGCGGGAGGTCGAGCTTCTCGCCCCCCGATTTGCCCACTCCCATTCTGGAAGCCAGTTTCTGCCGCAAGTTCCTTCACATTGGTATTCCGACATTCTTCCGCCGCATTGTGGACAGACCAGGTTGAGAATTGACGAGATGATGCGTAGGTTCGATTCGCCCGGTGGTGCGTCAATGGTGATCATGTTCGAAGTCCTCCCAGAGATCCGGCGAGGGGCAGAAACGGGGCAGAATGACGGAAGTATGCCGCGCGGGTTTTGTGCGCTTTGTGACGCTCCGAACTGGTTGGCTGCGGAGTCCGTTCATGTGTCTCGTGCTGCCCCCTCGCTCAGCATGGCGGGTGCAATCTCGATGCCACCGTCAATCGCCAACAAGAGCGGCTAACAAAGACTGTTGCGAGCAAGTCAGGTTCTATCGGGCGGAGACATGGGCAAGCAAAGGGCATGCGTGCCCGAATTCGGGCGCATTCTGGCCCGCCATCGATGAACGAGGAAAATCCGGTCTAGCGGCTCAGTATCGGTCGAAGCCGTAATGATCGATTATGACCTCGCCCCCGGTCGGTCAGTCCACGCAGGCGCTCGACAACTATCTCGGCAGCGGCGGCCTCCACCCGCTGTACCAGATCGGCGGGCCGCGCTCGATCCAACTAGCGCTCAAGCTGCTGCTTTAAGTTGTAGCAACACACTTCTCTAAGGAGGCGAATGATGGGCGTGAATTGGAGCAGGGACGTCGATCAGACCCTAGCCGCAGCGAAGGAGCAGTTTCGCCCCATCTTGCTGGATTTCAGCGCGGCTCCGGCGTGAGGGGCATGTGCTCGGCTGAATGCCGAGTCGTATGAAGACCAGAAAACTGACGAATTGATCCACCAAAATTTCCTTCCAGTGAAAGCTCACATCAAGGAACATCCGGCATGGTTCTACCGCTTTGATGCGGTCTGGACACCAACTGTGCTCCTGCTCGACAGCACAGGCAAAGAGCGGGTGCGACTGGAAGGTTATCTGCCCAACAACGACTTCGTCGCTGCTCTAATGAGCGGTCTCGGTCGCATCGCGTTTGTGCATAAGGAATACGCCGATGCAGAGCGATGGTACGGCGATCTGGTCGCACGCTTTGGTAATACTCACTTTGCAGCAGAAGCAATGTACTGGCGGGCTGTCGCGCACTATAAAGCAACGAACGACCACACGGTGCTGGGCAAAGTTGCCGAGGAGCTTCGGAACACCTACCCGTCCAGCGTATGGGCGAGCAAGGCAATTCCATGGCTGCATTAGAAACGAAGCAAAGGAAACGCGTCATGCTATCGTCCTTTTGAATTAGCCTTGGCTCCTGGATCACGGGCACGCGGGCAGTCATTGAAAACGAGCGGGTGGGCGGCCGTTCTTGACCGTGGAAAGTTGGCGGGAGCGACGGACTTGAACCCGCGCGGCCTCCTGGGTGACAGCAACCAGCTAAACCACGCCTGCAAACCTGAACCAGCAACGGACAGCTGAAACGTTCGGACTAGTACGCGGAAATCCGCCAATGAGAAGTGATCGAGGTTGCCCCGGTGGACGGGCTAACCGGCAGTAAACCGCCCTGGGCAAAGGAACGAAGACTGGCAGCCTGAGAATTTGCGGGTCAGGCTTCGACGAAAGTCGGAGTGCTGCGGATTAAATCTGTCAATCGTGTGTTTGCTCTGACGCTTACAAAAAAGACTTAGCAATCGAATCTTACGGTGATCCTATCTGGCGTGACCTTTCGCGGGCAGTGTCGAAGTGCGGGCAGCCTGCGGAAATCGTACTTAGCTTCTTACGCTTGCTGGGGTGCAAGTTACGACAGCTCGGCTTTTGGCGGCATACATGCACTTCACGTAGGCGGGTAGGGCTCAAAATAGAGTGCTTGCTCTGTGATCACCATCACATTACCACCGTCAGGCGGCTCCTAGTATAGGGAGGTAAAAATTGTGCTGGCCGTTTTCCGAAGGGGATCGGCGACTGGAGACATAGACTAGCATGGCCACTCCAGGCATCGCGATCGATTTCGCCCGCCCGACTCCTCCGAATCAGGACAAGCGCTGGAAGCTGGTAGATGCGCCGGTGCTAATCCATTCGGTCGCTGCTCGGAAATGGCTTCCGGGCAGGCCTTGTCGGGCATGTGCAATCGACATGTTTTTGATCACCGGCCGCATCTCTCGATCTTCACCCGAAACTTGCTCCCAATATCGCAAGATTCCCACGACAAACACTTGCGCCTTAATCACTTCGCCTTATCAATTTTCGTCGACCGAGAGGTTTTTATGGTTACAGAAAGTGCTGTTTCCAGGACGAGCAGCAAATTAGTCACGCAAGATTCGATCACTCTTGCCATAAATGGCAGGCGGTTCAAGTTTTCTGTCGGCGATGGCGTTGGAGACGTTTCGCCTTCCGAGACACTGACCGAAACACTCCGCAAGCGGTTGCAGTTGACCGGTTCGAAGGAGTCGTGTGGGGCCGGTGCCTGTGGTTGCTGCGCTGTGATCGCCGATGGAGATGCTATTGCCGCCTGCATGACTCTGACAATTGAGATGGACGGCAAGAACATCACCACTATCGAGGGACTGGAAGATGCGAAGAAGGGTCTCGACCCCATTCAGCAGGCGTTTATCGACGAATACGCTTTCCAGTGCGGCTACTGCACCCCGGGCATCATCATGGTGGCGAAGGCTTTGTTCCTGAAGAATGCCCACCCGACGCCGGATGAAATCAGGGAAGCTCTTGCCGGCAATTTTTGCCGCTGCATCAGCCACTACACAGTACTCAGAGCATTGAACAAACTCGCGGGCAACAAGAACGCGGAACTCTCGACCATTGTCAGGGCAAACGATCTGGTTGAGGATCCGATTCCGATCGCCCAGGAACTTTATCCGAGTCCCTATGCTTCCGGACACGTTTGCAAGCATTCGCTTGACTAGAACTGGAAGTGGGTCCTCGCGAAGGGAAATGAACCATGAACTACCGCGACATTAAGCAGCCTAATTACCGTCACGTCGGCAAATACTCACCTCGTAAGGAAGCCAAGGAGATCGTCACGGGCAAGGCTTTCTTCCTGGACGACTTCTCGCTTCCGCACATGTTGTACGGAAGAACAAAGAGAAGCCCTTATCCCCATGCCAAGATCGTGAAGATTGATACGTCCGCGGCAGAAGCACTGGAAGGGATGCGCGCGATTATCACCCACCAGAACGTGCCGTTCCTGGCAGCTCTCGGCTGGCCGGTACATCGCCTTGTGCTGGAGTCCAAAGCTTTCCATGTAGGCGATCAGGTCGCACTTGTCGCTGCCGATACTGTGGAGATCGCTGACGAAGCAGTCGATCTGATCAAGGTCGAGTATGAACAGCTTCCAGCAGTGTTTACGGCGGCGGATGCGCTGAAGGAAGGTGCTCCTCAATTGTATGAGCGTTTCCCCGGCAACCTGGTAGATCCAGGCTGCCCATACTTCCAGCCAGATGGTCCGTTCTGGCAGGTCAAGAAAGGCGATCCCGACAGGGCCATCGCAGAAGCCGAGTTTGTGGCCGAGGACGAGATTTCATTCTCCAAGATGCCTTGCCCGGCCGCTCCGGAAACGCCTTCCGTCATTGTCAGGTTCGACGGAAATGATCACTACACCGTATGGGCATCCTCCCAGAGTTCCCACATCATGAAGCTGATGATGCAAGCCTACGTTCCAGGTTCAGTGATCGATGTCAACACGTTCAACGTCGGCGGCAGCTACGGTAACAAGCAGACCATGCTGAATGCCGCCGTGTCCGCCGCGATGTTGGCGAATGTCACGAAGCGTCCAGTCAAGGTTGTTCTAAGCAAAGCCGAATCGCTGATGACTTACGAAGTCCGCCTGGGCAGCACGATCAAGGCCACGATGGCCGCGAACAAAGAAGGTATCGTGACCGCCGTGAAAGGCGACTGGCTGGTCGATGTTGGCTGCGTCTGCAACTCGACACAGGGTCAGGTCGGCGTAGGTTTGGGTGAAGCCCAGCTCGTGCTCGCAAAGTGCGAGAACTGGTTCCTGGACAGCCACATCGCCGTCACGAACCGCCAGCAGGCCGGTATCGTCCGCGGTTACGGTGGCCAGGAGCTGAACAGCTGCCTTGAAAAGCTGCTGTGCGCGATCATGAGAGAAGGCAATTTCAATCCTCTTGATACCTTCAAGAAGAACTATGTCTCCCATGGGGACAAGTACCTCTGGCGTGACGGCCGCACCTACAGGAGCCGTTCGTCATTCTTCTTCCCAGAAGTAATGCAGGCAACCGCCAACCGTTTCGGCTGGGCTGAAAAGTGGAAGGGATGGTTCAAGCCGACGTCGGTGAACTGCACCAAGGCTCGCGGCGTGGGCATGGGCGTGATCGGCAACTGCGACATTCAGGAAGACAACACGGAAGCGATCGTGCGAATCATTCCGAGCTTGGAGTTGTCGAATGCAGGCGGTGGATCTTCGACCGTCATCGTCGAGTGCGACATCACCGAATCCGGCATGGGCCAGAGAAGCAACGCCTGCAAGGTGGTTGCAGAAGTGTTCAACTGCCCCTATGAGTGGGTCTCGATCACCGATCCTGGCAGCAGGAATAATCCGTCTAACTTTGGTCTGTGCGGTTCTCGCGGCACTATCACCACGGGTAAGGCAGTCACCGAGGCCGCGCTGGATGCAAAGAAAAAGGCAATGCAACTGGCCTCCATTAAACTGGACCGCCCGGCCGATCAGCTCGACATGCGGGACATGGTGGTCTACGTGCGCGACACGCCGGAGATCAGCATTTCGGTCAGCAGGCTAGCCGACAGAGAGCTTTCCATCGTCGGTTATGGCAAGCACGTGGAGAAGTTCGATTGCCCAAGCTGTATAGCGGTCTTCGTCGAGGTCGAAGTCGATCTTGAAACGGGTCACACCGAGGTCCTTAAGCTGGCCGGCGGTACCGATATTGGTCAGATTATTGACTCGAAGGCTCTGGAAATGCAGCTTCATGGCGGCATCGGTTCGGCCTGCCTCGACACGGCGATCTTTGAGGATGGCAACCTCGATCCCTCCACGGGCCGTCTGCTCGCGAGCAGCATGATCGATTACAAGTGGAGAACCTTCAATGAAATCCCGCCGTACGATGGTTTCGTCATGGAGTCGCAGATCGACACCTTCATGTTCAAGGCGTTAGGCATCGGCGAGATTTCCGGTGCAGCGTTGGCCAGCGCGGTATTGATGGCGATCTCGAACGCAATCGGGACTGATGTGAAGGAATATCCCGCCACACCGGCAGTAGTACTCAAAGCCCTCGGCAAGGCATAAGGAAGGACTGGCTATGAAACGGTTCAAGTACGCGAAAGCTGAATCATTCGCAAGCTGCGCTGCCGCAATGCAGGAGAGCGCGGAAGGCAAAACAGTAGTAATGGCCGGTGGCACCGATCTGCTGGGTGTGCTGAAGGGCAAACTGCTGAAAGACTACCCCGAAACGGTTATCAGCCTGAAGGGCGTCAAAGACGCGGATTACATCAAGTCGGAAAACGGTCAGATGGAGATCGGCGCAATGACGCGCCTGGTGACGGTCGCCGAGTCGGATAAGATCAAGGCCGAAGTTCCGATGTTGGCAGAGGCTGCGTATTCAGTTGCCACCCCGATCATCCGCAACGTTGCCACGATCGGCGGCAACATCTGCCAGGATGTTCGCTGCTGGTTCTACCGCTATCCGCATGAGATTGGTGACCGTTATGATTGCATGCGCAAGGGCGGAGACGAATGCTACGCCATTCGTGGCGATAATCGCTATCACTCCATCTTTGGCGGCATGAAGGCCAATACCACTCCTTGCACAGTCAGCTGCCCGGCCAATACGAATATCCCGGCTTACATGGAGAGGCTGCGCGCTGGTGATATCAAGGGTGCCGCAACCATCGTGATGCAGGCGAACCCGATTCCAATGATCACCTCCCGCGTCTGCGCCCACTTCTGCCAGGATGGTTGCAACCGCCAGACTACAGACCAGGCAGTTTCGGTTCACGCAGTGGAGCGCAGGGTTGGCGATTACATTCTGGAGAATCTGGATACCTTTTATGCGCCGCCGGCAGTTGAGACGGGCAAGAAGGTGGCTCTGGTCGGCGGTGGTCCGGCCGGTTTGTCCGCCGCCTATTTCCTGCGGAAGGTAGGCCACAGCGTCACCGTCATTGACAAGATGGAAGAGCCGGGTGGCATGCTCACTTACGCTATTCCCTCCTACCGTTTGCCCAAGCCCTACGTTAAGAATGTGGTCGACGCTTATAAAAAGATGGGCGTCAAGTTCCAAACGAAGACCACCGTGGGCAAGGATGTCACCCCATCACAGCTGGAAGCCTCTTACGATAAGGTCTTCTACGCTACTGGCGCATGGCAGCGTCCGGCCCTCGGCTTCGACGGTGAGGAGTTCACCGAGTTCGGTCTGGACTTCCTCAGAGAAGTCAACCTTTGGGTCAACAAAAAGCAGCGCAACAACGTGCTGGTTGTTGGTGGCGGCAATGTAGCCATGGACGTAGCGATCACGGCGAAGCGCCTTGGCGCAAAGTCGGTGACCCTGGCTTGCCTTGAGCAGTCATGGGAAATGCCAGCCAGCGCTGAAGAAATCGCACGCGCGGTAGAAGAAGGCATCATCTTCAAGAATGGCTACGGCGTTTCGCGTCTGATCTACGATGGCGAAAAGGTTCGTGGCGTGGAGCTGGTGACCTGCACCTCGGTTTTCAATGCCGAACACCGATTCGCTCCACAATACGATCGGAACTCGAAGACCATGGTGGATTGCGATTCCGTGCTGCTGGCTGCTGGCCAGAAGGTGGATCTGTCCTTTATCGAGGAGAAGTACAACCTCGCGTTAAACAGAGGTCTGATCAAGGTCGAGGAAGGGACCCAGAAGACGAGCCGCAGCGGGGTGTTCGCCGGCGGCGACGCGGTCACTGGTCCGTCCACTGTGATCATGGCCATCCGTACAGGACGCAATGCTGCCGAGGCAATCAACCGAGAGCTCGGCGGCGCACCCGAGCGCTATGTGCAGAAAGGCTTCCTGAAGTTCGATCCGGAAGGCGCGAAGAAGACTGAAGCGATCCGCGACAGGGAGCTTTCGGTTACAGAGCGCGCACTGGATAAGGAAGATAGCTCCACAATCACGACGGAAGAATGCCTATGGGAGGCGTCTCGCTGCATGAACTGCGGCTGCTACTCGGTGAATGCTTCGGATATTTCTCCTGTTCTGGTTGCGCTCGATGCCCAAATCGTCACCACCAAGAGGGTTGTCGATGCAGCGAACCTCTTTACCACCAAACTGGCAGTCAAGGACATGCTGGACAAGGATGAGTTGGTGACGGCGATCCGCTTCGCCGTGCCAATGGGCTACGTGATGAAGTACGATAAATTCCGCGTCCGCAAATCAATCGACTTCGCTATCGTCAGCCTGGCTTACCTCTACAAGCTGGAAAATGGCGTGTTCAAGGACGTCAGACTTGTCCTGGGTGGCGTCGCGTCTGTTCCGCTTCGCAGGGAAGAAGCCGAGTGCGTACTGATCGGCCAGAAGCCATCGGCTGAACTGGCTGAGAAGGCCGCTGAGGCTGCTCTGCAAGGATGCTTGGCAATGAAGGACAATGGCTACAAGAAACAGGAAGTTAAGGCGCTGATTAAGCGTATGGTTGCTGCTATGTAGGTTTTGGGCTGACCGCTGCAGCGTTTCGTCGCCGCAGCGATTTGATTAGGCGCTGCACACTCCTGAAAATGAGGACGCTATGAGTGAAAGTTCCTCCACTTCGTTACGTAACCCACGGAAACATTTTGTGAAATGTGTGGATTGCAGCTGTCAGACGCTTCCGCAGAATGCGGCCAAGGAGTGGCCTTGGGCCGCAGCGGCGACGCTGTATATAAGCGGTCGCGTCAATGATGGAGCGTTGTGTTTTAAGTGTGCGAACAAGCGAAGAGAGTTGCTTGGGTTGCCCGCAGAAAAAGGACCGGACAGCGACACCCTGAAGCGTGAGTGTGGCCGGGTGGAGTTCGCTCCTGCAAGCGCAGGTACCCCAAAGAAGATACGCATTAATAAACGAGAATATATTTGGAACGTTAGTACACTGGATTCTCTCATTGTGAAATGGAGAGAGCAGCAATTCTATGAAAAATACAAAGATCTGGATGCTAGTTGGTCGCTTGTAGTCATAAACAACAGATCGATTCCTGCAATCGCCTTTAGTTCGGTGCCGATCTCTGATGGGGACGAGATCTCCATTGTGCTGGGCCGCGGAAGATACCGCTAGGAGGAAACGCCATGAGTGAATGTCCCTCCAATACCCTGCGTAATACGCGCAAGCAGTTTGTTAAGTGTGTAGATTGCGGTTGTCAGATGCTTCCGCAGAACGCATCGAAGGAACGACCTTGGGCCGCGGCAGCATCGATGTTTATCAGCGGGCGGCTCAATGACGGAGCCTTGTGCTTCAACTGCGCGAATAAGCGCAGAGGATTACTCGGGTTGCCTTTGGACAAGGAAGTCACTCGGACCGTGAGCGCCGCGTCTACATGCGAAGCGACACTAAAGAAGGTTCGTATCAATTCGCGAGAATATAGTTGGGAGATCAGTACTTTGGAATCTCTCCTGACAAAGTGGCTCGATGAGTGTTTTCCTAAGAGCTTTAGGAGCAAGGAAAGCAGGTTGCTTCTTGTAGCTGTTAACAACGCTGTGATCCCGGCAAGCAATTTCAGCTCAACTCCGATCTCCGATGGGGACGAGATCACAATCGCGGCGGGCGCGGTCGCCGGCGGCTAGAGCGGCGACGACACGCGACGGCTTTGGAAAGGCTGCTGTAACAACCGTCCAATGGAAACAGTAGGGAACAGCTCATTCCCAGCCTTTCTTTCCAGCTTGCATTCGCGCAGCTCCCAGACGAGCAAGAGACCATGACGAAAAATCAGCGAATGGCGATTGTGCTTCATCAGATGGCGATCCAGCGTGCTGAAACTCAAACCCCGACTCTGGCAAAACTCGCTCCGGCGCATACCGCTGCTCACAAACTCGGCCACCAACTGCTGAACTTCCGCTCGTGTACGTCGCTTGGGTGCTGACAACTCCGTTTTTGCGGTCATCTGGAAACTGCAACACAAACGCCGCCATTCGAACAGGTGTGTTGGTCAGACGCTTACGCTTCGACTTCGATGCGCAGAAGGAGTCACACGCTTAGCGATCTGGGCAAGTCCACCGCGAATGCCAGCCGGTTTACTCTTGTTGACGCGCCTGCTTCACCATCTCGACAAACACTTCTCTGGTCTGCGACGGATTAGTAACTTCTCGTAAGAAGGCGACCCGAGTTCCTTTCACGCCATCCTGCGTTCTTAGGCGGAGGTGGAAGCCGAGGCGATCGACCGAGGTCATCTCCGCCTCCTGTGCCTCAATCCCAGCAAACCGTTTCGCGAGCATGGTGAGGGCATCCTTATGGTCGGCGTTCATGTGCTGCGTGATGTCTTTCTTGTGCTCAGCCAGTGGATCGGGTTGTGCCTGGGAGTAGTCCGAAGCCGCCACCCATCCCATGACTCCGAAGCCGCCCACGTAATAAACGTCCAATACGTCCATACGGTAAAAGAAGAAATCGTCGAAATCGACCCAGTACTTGCTGTCTGGGTACCCAGTCAAATAGGCAGTACGCACATCTGCCAGCTCAGGCTCTGGGACCCTGCTGGCACTTCCTATCAGGGTGACTCTGGAGGAGCCGAGTGGGTCGCTACTTGAGTCCGGTTCAGTCACGAACAGGCTGGCGCGCGGATCGGCCTGCAGATTCTGGGTATGCATCGCCATCGTGCTTATGAGGAAGATGGGCCGTCCTTGGCTGTCCAACCCGTAAGGCATCAGGGACCCGAACGGGAAACCTGGCTGTTTCCGTGAAATAGTCGAGAGGCTGCCAATGCGGCCAGAGTGCATCAGTGTGCATGCTCTCTCGGCGAACGACGGCTCAGGCACTGCCGGCCGAGTGCTCGTCGCGCCACTTGCGTGCTTTCCGTAGGATGAGGAGGACACTTATCTTTTCGCCTGCTTCTTCGCGGCCCAACGCGCTTTCATTAGTACTGATAATTTCTTCTTCGACGCGGCGCTCATCGGACGGCGAACAGCGGCCTTCTTAGGCGTGGTATTGGCTTGTTTTGGTGAGAACTTCCCTTCCATTTTGCCCATCGTTGCCTCATAGCCTCGGCTATGCGCTTGCGCGCGGCTGTGCTCATTCGGCGACGTTTTCCACCAGTCTTTGTCGCCCTTGGCGGGCGACCACGTCGGGTTGCAGGCGAAGTAAGTCCTTCAAGCGCGGAGATGCTCGGTCAATCCGATTACATTCGGCCTTGAGATCTGAAACTATGGCTTGGATGTCCATGGAGTCCTTTTCGAACGGTGCGCCCAGAATTGTAGCAGTGATGTATCTACTTCAGACGGAGCTTGATATCAGAGCGTGGAGACCTATGGGCTTGTTAGAGCGGACAAGCGCTGCGCCTGTCACTCTGTTGCCGGTCGTATGTTGCGCGTCTCTGGCATAAAGGAATAGAGAATAGCCAACGCACCCGGGAGCAACGTACCGCGCTAAAGATCGGATTTCTCTTCTTGCGCCAGAGCTTCCGCACGCTTGCCGATTTTCTTAAGGAGCTCTTCAAGCTTTCTGCGATCTTCAGCAGAGACGTCCCGGAAGGCGCGCTGGATAAGAGAAGCATGCTGACGAAAGAGTGGAACGAAGACTTCCCTCCCTTTTGCCGTGATCGATACTGTTCGTACGCGGCGATCGGAGGGGCATTCCACGCGGCTGACTAGCCCCTTCCTATATAGGCGATCCACGGCCACGCTCACCGAACCAGGGTTCAGGTTAACTTTGGGACCGATGGTGTTCACCGGCGTCGGGCCTTTGTGCAACAGCAGCTCAAGCACGCGAAAGTCAGAATCTCCCAGACCCGCCTTCAGGATCGGCGGCCAGAGATAACGTGACATGGCCCGCCAGGCCTTGAGCAGGATGAGCCAGGTGTGCAGGGCTTCGGAGGATTTTTCCCGGGTTGCCACAAATTTGAATCGTATTAATTATACACAACATCAATTATATCTGTATCGATATATTCGTTGTTCGCGGGTTGTGAACCAAATCGCTGAAGAAGGAAACCGATACTCGGAGGAAAACAATGGCAACAACTTCAACCGCAATTCCGTACGAAGGTCAACAAGAAGTCGCGACCCAGAGCTGGGTGGCTCTTCTCGGGCGGGTACTTTTTGCCCTCATCTTCATCATGTCAGGTCCCAATCACTTCGCTAAGCAGACCATAGGGTATGCGGCAGCGCAGGGCGTGCCCCTGGCTTCGCTGGTGGTGCCGTTTTCAGGCCTCATGGCGATTGTCGGCGGTTTAAGTATCCTGCTCGGGTATCGCGCACGCATCGGAGCGTGGCTTATCGTGCTGTTTCTCGTCCCGGTCACTTTCATGATGCACAACTTCTGGTCCGTTGTAGATCCCATGATGAAGCAGATGCAGATGATCATGTTCTTCAAGAATGTATCCATGGCCGGTGCTGCTCTGTTCATCAGCCAGATCGGGGCGGGACCGTTCAGTCTTGACGCCCGGCGCTCGCGCTGAAAGATCCGCCAAGTCCACGCTGCTTCAGGGTGCCTACTCTCGGCACAAAGAGTGAACTCAGAGGCTTGTCTAGCTGGATGTGCTGGCTGACCGAGAGTTCAGTCGCAAACAGATCGGTAATCGTGATCCCGGCTTAGGGTTGCGAAGCGGCGCGGAAAGATGCGCCAGTCGCGCGATTCGTTCACATCGGTCAGGGTTGAGCGCGCCACGCTGGTGTGGAAACCCATGTGGTACAACTTGCCTCCCACCGCACGCAGACAGGTCTCGATGTCGCGCAGGCTTTCGTGATATTTGAGCTGCGCGAAGGCCATCGCCAGATACTGGTCCCAGCAGGAAAAGTTCTTCGCGTAGCGGTCTCGCGGTAGCAGGCAACACATTTTTGAAATCCCTTGTGGGGCAGATGGTCAATCAGTTGCGCAAACACGGTGCGACCGGCGTTCATCCCGCATTGTTGCCTCTTCGTCCACCGCCGCACCAGCTCCGTTTCCAAGCATGGAGATTTCAACTTGTTTGCTGCTAAATTGAATGCGCAAGGGGCGAAGAGGAGAACGTTTTTCGGCATCATCTCGCTCACAATCTAAGACGACCGCGGATTTGGGCGCACGAGCCATCGGAAGGCCCGTTCAACAAATGGCTTTGCGTCTTTCTCGACGCAGACGCCATGAGCGATAACCAGTTGGTCGAAATCCCATGACAGCAGCTTTTCGAGTGACTGCCGCGCAAGGTCTCGGTTCGTGAAGGACAGCCTGCCGTCAAGCGGAACGCCGCCCTCGCATTTCCGTCTGGGCTTTGCCGCCGCCGGAGACAAGTTCTCCAAGGCGCTCGACCGCTTCGGAGCATTCGTAAAAAGCTGGTCGGCAAAGATGGTCACAGCATGACGGGAACTTGCTGCGACGCGATCAACAGTCACCTTAATGTCATTCGATGGCGAACAAAGCGGAGGCAGAGGAATCTGCTTCTCGGCTTTTGCCTGGAATGACGAGCCCCTAGTGGCGCTCAAAAACGGGTGTTGCCAAGGCGTTTTCAAATGTGATCGTAAGCGAAATCCCTTTCCGCACATTCATGACCAGCGCTGGCGGAAAGCAAGTAAGACAGTCGCCGTGCTTCTTCTCGCGCACACTCGGATAGACAATCCCTGCTGATCCCTGCTCCAAAAGGCTGCGCGCGAGCCTTTGCGAGGCTGCATAGCTGTCCGGAGCCAAACACTTGCGAAATTCCGACGCTTTGCGAATGTCGTGGAACTCTGCCCGAAAATCGGCTAGGTATTCAACATATTCGAAGACCTCAGCATGCGGCCAATTGATTTCCTGAAGCTCCCGGCCGCGATGAAACGCCACTTCTTCTTGCGAGGTCTCGAGCCGGAATGCTGCGTACCACGCTCCTCGCTCCGGGCCATTGAACCGGCCGCCGCCGGGATGAGCATAGGTAAACGCCTTATTCACAATGTGCGCGTAGGAAACTCCAAATACCAGTTCATGGATGCCAATGCCGGGCAGCAGACCCGCTTCTCCGAGAACGCGATTGTCCGTCGAGCGCTCCAGTTCCCTGAGAGCGCGCAAATCGCTGTCCCCGTCAGTCAGTCTCGATAATGGACCTAGTTCTTCGAGTGTGTACTTGCTCGGAACCAGTCTGTGTGTTTCGTCCTGCCGAAGTTGAGTGAGCGGCGGCAGTTTCATCCGGCGACCGTGCGCGCGTCCAGAAGCTGCCGCACCCGGATCATCGCGGGCTGGCCGCCCTTGACCATGTAGGCGAGAGGGCTTTCGCCGGCAAACATGGGATTGGTGTTGGGCAGGGCGATCCAGGAATCCGCCAGCTTTTGGCTGTACAGGGTGTTCAGAGCCTTGAAGATTCCGACCAGAAGCGAGACTCTGGTCAGCCGGTCTTGGTCAAGAGGCGTCTTCGTTTCCCCGGCTTTCATTTGGTAAAAGGCTCCGTTGGAGATTCCGCCCAGCAGTTGTTTGGCTTCCTCGTCGCGAATCTTCCAGGCGGCCGCAATCTTGAAGAATGCTTTACGTGCGGCAGGACTCAGCCGCTTTTGTACCCGCTTGTTGGACAAATCCGCCGGCAAGTCCGCCGTAAAGCCTGCAATCGGTTGGGACAGTACTGTCATGGTCGATCTCCTGTTATGAAGTATTATAACTCCGAATGTGGAGAAACAACAATCGCATTATCTTTTGTCGGGTACCCTTGACTATTCGCCTTTTATTCGCCTACATTGTTCCTTATGCCAGAAGAAAAGGAACGCGGTGCTTTGCTGATTGCCGCATGCCTAGTCGCAGCCATTCGGCTTCGGGGAGAGCCGATTCAACCCAGCCCCAAGCTAAGGGCGACCATTTACGATTCGGTTCAGTTGGCGGTGCTGGTGTGGCGCGAGATTTCAGGGGCACCGCGGCACGCCGCTAAACTAGCAGTGCGGCTTTGGAGAATTGAATGGGTGCTTCGATTTACTTCCGCCCGGAAACATTCACGCTTCTGCGGCAGCTAAAACGGCACAACGACCGCGAGTGGTTCGCGAAGAACAAAGTGCGATACCAAGCTTCTATTGTCGAGCCGGCGCTTTCATTTATCGGCGACTTCGCACCTCACCTGTACGAAATCAGTTCTTTCTTTGTCGCTGACGCGCGACCCAGCCGCGGCTCACTATTTCGTATCTACCGTGACACCCGCTTCTCGCCTGACAAACGTCCATTCAAGACACACGTCGGCATTCATTTCTCTCATTCCAGCGGCAAGGATGCCCATGCGCCAGTGTTCTACCTGCACCTTGAGCCGGACAATTGCTTTGCCGCGGCAGGTATCTGGCATCCCGACAATCGGTCCCTGACCAAGGTGCGCAGCGCCATTGTGCGCGAAGCCGAGCAGTGGGCCCGGATTCGTGGAAAGCTGACACTTGAGGGCGAGAGGTTGTCGAGGCCACCGCGTGGGTTTGATCCAAACCATCCCTACATCGACGACGTAAGAATGAAGGATTTTGTCTCGTCTGTGGTGCTTACCGAGGAACGGATCTGCAGCGCCAAGCTGATGCGCGATTTCGTTTCGGCATGCCGAACAATGTCGCCGCTGGTTGAGTTCGCCACCAAGGCTTTGGGCCTGAAATTCTAGGTGCGCTGATGCTCGATGCAGAGCTGCTAAAGTCGATTGCCGCCCAGTTGATGACGAGCACGTTTGTAATCATAGGCGGCAAATCCGTACCTGTCCGGAGGACAAGTAGTCAGCGGTTCAAAACTGTGGCATTCAGCGTCGGAGGCCACAGATACTGCGCAATTGAGCAGAACCCGGAGAAGCCGAGCCGATGGGGACAACTGGCAAGGAGCGGTCATCAGGTCGTGCAGTTCAAGGACGCAGAGCGGAACAAGTTCGTGGCCGTTGTGGTTGATGACGAGGTTACGTTTTACGGCGCTAGCAAGGAACGGCGCTGATGCCATTCAGTTGGAGTTCGCCCCGTGTTGCGGCAAACTGAAACTGACTTGAGAGACAACGGCGATGCTTACGGACGCTGCACCGCGAGGACCAAAACGGACAAGTTTTCTGGAAAGTGATCAGCTCAGGAATCTTGACCTGCCACCAGGCGGCAAACTCACAACCATTGCAAGCTCCATCGAATCCGCAATGAACGATGGGACAATTGCCTCTGTGCGGCGGGCCTGCGCGCGCTTCCTGGGGGAGTTAGCGGCGTTCTACGACGTTCCCACGTGTGGCGTTCGCGTGTTAGCAGCACGGCCATTGCGAGTTCGCGAAAGCGGCACCATCGAACTTTTTGGGGACTACAGAGCCGACACGCGGCTAATCCGGGTGTGGATGCGGACGGCAGTGCGCAAGGAAATCACCTCTTTCGGAACCTTTCTGAGCACGCTCTGTCATGAGTTCTGTCATCACCTCGACTTCTATAAGTACGGATTTCCCAATTCCTGGCATACCCGTGGCTTCTATGAGCGCGCTGGCGCGCTTTACCACTGTGCGCGCGGGACGGCTCCGAAGCGTTTGTTCTGGACACCGATAGCGGCCGGGCGCTGGCGGATCGACTGGCCGCGGACAAATCGTGGCAGATGAGCGTGTTTTGCCCTGACAACTATTTGTGCTGAATGTGTCGGAACGTGAGGTTAATCCGCGGTAGCGCGATTTCCGGTTCTTTTGGAACCTCATGCTGGAAGTTCTTCTGGGTGTCACCTGCCATAATGAACAGGCTTCCGTGAGGCAACCGTTCTGCAAAGGCGATTACGCCGCTTTTTCCCTTGAGGCGAAATAGGCGTTCAGTGCCCAGACTGACTGACGCGATGACGGGCCCCATCTCCGACTCGGCATCTGCATGGAGGCCGACGCTGTCGTTTCCGTTTCTATAGAGGTTACAGAGTACGGCGTTGTAGCCCAACCTTGGCAATCCCAAGTTGGAATATGCAGCCGCGGGAGTGGCCTCTTCCACGCGAGTCTTCAAGGAGACAAGTTCCGGAATCCAAGCGAGAGGTTTATACTCCCGCCGCGAATAGCTGTAGTTGGTGCCGGGATCGCCATAGTACGCCTCGTCGCGGGGCACCAGGGATTTGAATGAAGTTCTGTGTCGCTGCCAGGCGCACTTGGCCAGCAGGATGTTGAACAAGGTTGTCGCTTCCTCGACTGGGAGGAAGTTCTTGTGGTAGTAGATTTCAGCTCCTGGGATGGGGATGGTTTCCATATTCGTGCTACTCGAAAAGGGCGGGTTGGGCAACCGTCTCTTCGGATTCCCGAAAGTTGCTCAAGCCAACCCCGACGAGACGATAGCGTTGCTGCGGACCGAACTCTACCCGCTCTCGCAGCCTCAACGCAATGTCGGTCAATTCCTCGCACGAGGAGGGTGGGCATTCGGGCGTATGGCTGCGGGTGAGAATCTTGAAGTCGCTGGTCTTCAGCTTGAGCACAACCGTACGAGCAATCCGTGATTCTTTGCGCGAAGCCGACCAAAGCTTTTCGGCGAGGCGCCGGATCATCGGCTCAGTTTCTGCCAAGAAGACGTCATGTTCAAAGGTGTCCTCGACGGATATGGATTGCGTCGGCCTGTCCGGCACAACCGGGTTATCGTCGATACCGCGGGCGAGTTCATGCAGGCGCTGACCATAGCGGCCGAAGTGGTGCTCGAGTACCGGCAGATCGAGAGCTCGTAGATCCCTCACCGTCTGTGCTCCAAGTTTCGCCAGCTTCTCTCCCGTAACTTTGCCGACGCCCGGCAAGCGTCCAACAGGCAACGGCAGAAGAAACGCGTCTATGTCTCCTGGCTCGATGACAAAGAGCCCATCAGGCTTTTGCCAGTCAGAGGCGAGCTTTGCTAAGAACTTGTTTGGCGCTACTCCGGCAGAGGCAGTGAGATTCAATTCCTGGCGGATTTGCTGACGGATGGTGCGGGCTACCAGGGTGGCTGTCGCTAAGCCGGTCTTGTTCTCGGTCACGTCCAGATATGCTTCGTCGAGAGACAGTGGTTCTATCAGATCTGTATGACGCTTGAAGATCTCCCGCACGCTACGGGAGACGGCGCGATAGCGTGGGAAATCCGGGGCTACGAAGATCGCATCCGGACACAAGCGTTCTGCTCGTTTTGCTGGCATGGTCGAATGCACGCCGAAGCTCCTCGCCTCGTACGAAGCAGCGCAGACGACCGAGCGATTGCCCCGCCACGCGACGATCACCGGCTTGCCGCGCAACCGGGGATCATCGCGTTGCTCGACCGACGCGTAAAAGGCATCCATGTCGCAATGGATTATTTTTCGCACAGCCTTCTTGCAACCATATTATCCGCATTCAAAACGGCGAATCGGCCTCGGGCGTATCGTAAAGATGATTGCGATAAATTCTTCGAGAGATGCACGCAGTCGTTATAGCTTCGAATATCTATTCCGCACTCGCGATCTCAGTTCTCTTTCTGCATGCGCTGTTCATTCCGTGGGTCGTGTTCGGTGCGTTGCTGACACGATCGCGTCCGATTCTTCGTTGGCTGCACATCGCTTCCCTAATCTGGGGAATCCTTACGGAAGTCCTGCCATGGCCGTGTCCTTTGACTTTGCTGGAGAACTGGCTTGAGGGCAAGGCCGGAGTCGAGCCTGCCCAGGGCGGGTTCCTGCTTCATTATCTGGACCGGTTGGTCTATCCGGATATTTCCTCGGCAGTGCTAACGATTGCGGCAGTGATCGTCTGCGGTGTGAATCTCGCGTTCTATGGCTGGCAGGCCTGGATCGCAGGGAGGGCCAGACCACCGGATTAGAATTGGATCGCAGGAGTGAGCGATGTGTGGCCGCTATCGTCTGTCCAGACGCAAACAATTGATCGCGGAATACTTCGAGACCGATAACGAGGTCGATTGGGAGCCTCGCTACAACATCGCCCCGTCGCAGCTTGTCGGAATTATTCGCGAAGATCCATCCAGACCGGAGCGGCACTTCTCACTAGCTCGCTGGGGCCTGATTCCGTCCTGGGCGACAGACGCCAGTGTTGGATTCAAGACGATCAATGCACGCTCGGAGACGGTCGCAAGTAAGCCGGCCTTCCGCGATGCCTTCACGAGCCGTCGGTGCTTGCTTCCTGCCGACGGCTTTTTCGAATGGTCGCGAAGAGGAAAAGAGAAGCAGCCCCTTCACGTCGGAATGCAGGACGATTCCCTGTTTGCGTTTGCCGGTCTGTGGGATCGATGGAGAGACCAAGCGGGCGCTGTGATTGAGTCTTGCTCGATTCTGACAACCACTGCGAACTCGCTGCTGGCGGACATACACGATCGAATGCCGGTGATTCTGCGGCAAGAGAATTACGATTTGTGGCTCGATCCCGGCTTCAAGGACGTGAAGGCGCTTGCGAAGGTTCTGGTGCCATTCGATGCTGCGCAGATGAGACGCTTTCCGGTAAGTACAAGAGTTAACTCAGTGACGAACGATGATGCAGAATGCGTTGCGCCGAGCCATAACTCATCGCCAGCGCAGAGTGCCCTGTTCGAGTAGGGTCGCAGATCGCCTGTTCGCCTTACCGCCGGTGTGCACAGAGGAGTAGCCGCACTGGGCAACCATCTGGTCAGGTCCGCCCCGAAGGCCGGTCGGCTCACCCCTGCCGAGCCTGCTGCACCATCTCGACGAACACTTCTCTGGTCTCTGACGGATCGCTAACTTCCCGCAAGAATGCGACCCGAGTTCCTTTCACGCCATCCTGCGTTTTCAAGCGTAGGTGGAAGCCGAGGCGATCGATTGAGGTCATCTCCGCCTCCTGTGCCTCAATCCCCGCAAACCGTTTCGCGAGCAGGATGAGCGCATCCTTATGGTCGGCATTCATGTGCTGCATGATCTCGCTCTTGTGCTCAGCCAGCGGATCAGATTGTGCTTGGGAGTATTCCGAAGCAGTCACCCATCCCATCACTCCGAAGCCGCCCACGTAATAAACGTCCAATACGTCCATTCGGTAAAAGGAGAAATCGTCAAAATCAACCCAGTACTTGCTATCCGGGTAACCCGTCAGATAGACCGTACGCGCGGCAGCCAGCTCTGGCTCCGGAATTCTGCTAACCATTCCTACTAGCGTGACCCTGGAGGCACCGAGCGGGTCGCCGCTGGCGTCAGGCTCGCCGACAAACAAGCTGGCCCGCGGGTCTGCTTGCAGATTCTGGGTGTGCATGGCCATCGTGCTAATGAGGAAAAGTGGGCGCCCCTGGACATCAAGCGCATAAGGCATCAGGGATCCGAAAGGAAATCCCGGCTGTTTCCGCGACAGTGTTGAGAGACTGCCGATGCCGCCCGCGTGCATCAAGGTGCGCGCTCGCTCAGCAAACGAAGGCTCGGGGACCGCGGGCTGACCACTGGTAGCGCCACTCGCATGTTTTCCGAGGGATGAGGAAGACATTGTTGACCGCTCTCCTGGCTTTTCAACCGACCATGTGATCATATCTCTGGGCACGAGGTCGCGCGGTCCTCGAAAGGTTCATCGTCATGGCGATGGAGTGAAGGCTAAGATAGGCCCCCAGCCAGCGCTGTTAAGGGCTTTGGACTAAGCCTTCGCCTTTTCCCTCGCAGCCCAGCGAGCCTTCATCAACGCCGACAACTTCTTCCTGGCAGCGGCACTCATCGGACTACGGTCTTTGGACTTCTTGGGAGCAGTCTTTCCCTTCCACTTTGCCCAACGCTGTTTCATAGCCGCCGAGATTCGCTTGCGGGCTGCAGCACTCATCCTGCGGCCTCTCTGGCGTGGTGCAGGTGCAGTTTGTGACTTCGGGGGACGCCCGCGACGAGGGGCGGATGGGCCTGCGAGTCCTTCGAGGGCAGCGATGGCATGATCCATGCGAGCGCGTTCTGACCTAAGTTCTGCCAATATGCTTTTTAGATCCACGAGAATCCTTTCAGCAGGAACGGTCGTTGGACAGTGTAGCAGCAGAAATAGCTAGAGGTGGAACGGCACAGCCTGGGGCAGGAAGAACATTTCAATTCGTCAGCCTGTTCCGCCTTTGCTGGCCTACTTCCGGCACACAGAACCCGAAGCAGGAGCTAGCGATAGCACAAAGCGCCGACTAACCGACAGTAAGTCAAAGAGTTGGGCAGCGCAAAGCCCCGAAAAATCTGAACTGCACACTTCTACATCGCCGCGGATGCAGATGCTGGCAAGGAGGATAGAAAGTACTGACAAGGCAAGACCTCGGGTTGCCGGTGCTGGTCTTTCCGGCAAGCTCTATTTGGCTGCGACCTCCTTCTCGGTGGGAAGTTGAACGATGTTCCAGCCGCCACCAAGCGCCTCGATCAGAAGCACATTGCTGGTCATTTGATTAGTTCTCAGGTTGATGTACGTCTGTTGCTGAGCCAGCAGAGATTCTTGCGCGGTGAAGACATTCAAATAAGAATCAACTCCGGTGCGGAGTCGCACGTTGGCCAAGTCGAGGTAGCGTCGCGCCGCGTCGACGGCTGCTTGTTGTTGAGGTATTTGTTGCGCGAGATACCGCTGCGACGCAAGATCGTCCTCGACCTGTTGAAACGCAGTGAGCACGGTTTGGCGGTAAGCGGCGGCGTCTGCTTCGTATAGTGCGTTCAAGTTAGCGAGAGCCGCGCGACGGGCGCCAGCGTCGAAGAGGGTCAGCGACATGGCAGGTCCAATCGAGAAGAACCGGCTGGGCCACGTAAACAAATCACCAATCTTGGAGCTCTCGAAGCCGCCGGTGCCAGTGATGCTGAACGAGGGATAGAAGGCGGTCACCTGGACATCAATGGCAGCGTTTGCCGCCGACATGGTACGTTCGGCTGCAGCGATGTCGGGACGGCGTTGCAGTAATTCAGAGGGCACACCAGCAGGTATTTCGGGAGCCGGCGTCGTAAGTTCTCTGACCGGCAGTGAGAACGAAGATGCGGGCTCTCCTATGAGAGTTGCGATTGCATGTTCGAACTGCGCCCGTGCAATTTGCAGATTGGTCAGGCCCGATTGAGCAGTCTGCAGATTTAGATTCGCCTGTGCGACATCCTGAGCGTTGTCGATACCCGTGGCTTCCAGCGTCTTGGTAAGCGCGAGTGACTGGCTGTACGCTTCGACCGTCCGCTTATACAGCGCAATCAGGGAGTCCTGGCCGCGAAGTTCGAAGTAGTATTCGGCCAGGTTTGCCTGCTCGGAAAGCCTGATGTTGGCCAGATCGGCGGCGCTAACTTGCGCCAGATTTGCATTTTCCCGAACCGTACTGCGCACTCTGCCCCATATATCCGGCTCCCAGGAAACACCAAAGGCAGACTCGAAGAGATTGCTATTCAGGTTTCCCGATTGTTGCCCCCCGAAGACGTTAGCCGAGGTGCGCGAACGTGTGTACGACTGATCCGTGCTGACGGTTGGAAAGTAATTCGACCGCGCCTCGCGAACCAACGCACGCGCAGCCATGAAGTTCTGGTATGCCTGCGCAATGTTCTGGTTGGAATTGTTGAGCTTGTTCTCCAAATCATTCAGCTCAGTCTCGTTGTAGATTTCCCACCAGCTCCCACGCGACAAAGTGTCCTGCGGCATGGCAGGTTTCCACACCGTTCCGTCGGGACTTTGCTGTGGCGGTATTTCCTTGTACGCCGCGGGCGCCGCTGGTATGGGCGGCTTGTACTTGGGCCCTACGGTGCACCCGACAAGGGCCACCATTACGAAAGCTAGAAGAGCGTACAAGAAAGCTCGGAATACCAAGAACGAACTCATAGTTGCCTCACGCGGTCGCGTTCCCAAGTTCCGGGTTCAGCACAACATCGGCGCTGCGCGTGAACTTGTGGGCAATGCGATCGAAGTAGAGATAGATAACAGGCGTGCTGTAGAGAGTGAGGACCTGGCTCACGACCAAGCCTCCGACCACCGCAATTCCCAATGGATGACGGAGCTCCGATCCAGTTCCCCGCCCGAACGCAAGTGGCAGCGCACCCAGAAGGGCTGCACACGTAGTCATGAGTATGGGGCGGAAGCGCAGCAAACAAGCTTCAAAGATGGAATCGCGACTGTTCTTGCCCTCTTCGCGCTCCGCCTGCAACGCAAAGTCGATCATCATGATCGCGTTCTTTTTCACGATTCCAACCAACAGGATGATGCCGATGAACGAGATCACGTCGAATTCGCTCTTGAACAGGATGAGCGAAAGAAACGCGCCCACACTCGCTGACGGCAACGTGGTCAGAATCGTGATGGGGTGAATCAGGCTCTCGTAGAGAACGCCGAGAACGATATATATAGCCAGCAGCGCCGCGATAATGAGAAGCGGCTCGCTGGAGAGCGACTTCCTATAGGCCTCCGCAGTGCCCGCAAACTGCCCACGAATGGAAGACGGCATACCCATCCTCTGTTGCAGCCGAGCTATGTCAGCGGTGGCCTGACTCAACGAGACTCCCGGCGCCAGGTTGAAGGCGATAGTCACCGACGGGAAGAAGGACGAGTGATTGACGGCCAGTGGCGACGTCGAAGCCTGGGCGTGCGAGATTGTCGCAAGCGGAACCGAGCCCTTGCCGGATGAGTGGACGAACGTTGAATTGAGTGAGTAAGGGTCGCTGTAGAACTGCGGCGCCGCCTCCAGTATGACGTAGTACTGATTTACCGCAGAGTAGATGGTCGAGACCTGCGACTCACCGAACTCGTAGTACAGCGAGTTGTTGAGCATTCGGGTTGTGATCCCGAGCCTTGCCGCGGTCGCACGGTCATATTCCAACAACATCTGAAGGCCCTGATCCTGCTGGTCGGTCGTGACGTCCCGGAGGGACGGCAGGTGCCGCATCTGTTCGTAAAGCTTAGGTCCCCAGGTGCTGAGGTCTTCTACGGTGTCGGAGGAAATCTGGTACTGGTATGCGGCATTGCTCTGCCGGCCACCGACGGTCAGGTCTTGCGCCGGTTGTAAATATGTTGAAGCTCCCGTGAGTGCGTTCAGCTTGGGGCGGAGACGATTAAGGATTTCCGCCGCACTGATTTTTCTTTCCGCAAGCGGCTTGAGGGTTACAAAGATAAACCCGGAATTGATAGCGCCCCCGCCTGGGCCACCCTGGCCTCCCGTGAATCCGGAAACCGTCTTCACTGCCGGGTCGGCTTTAACCACTTCTTCAATCTCGAAAAGAGACGCTTTCATTGATTGAAACGAGGCGTCTTGAGGGCCCTGGAAGCCGCCCATGATCGTGCCTGTGTCCTGCAGTGGGAAAAACCCTTTGGGAACGCGTACCAGAAGGAAACCGTTGAGCACGAACGTCGCGACAAAGAGAAGCAAGATGACTGCGGGATGCTCAAGCGCGCACGCGAGTGACCGGCGGTACCCAGCCAGCAGCAAGTCGAACGCCTTCTCATTGATGCGATACAAGCGGCCATGTTCGTGACTTCCGGTTGCGCGCAGAATGTAAGCGCACATGGTTGGGGTGACGGTTAGCGAGATGACCATGGAGATAGCGATGGCCGTGACCAGAGTGGCGGCGAACTCATGGAAGAGCCGGCCCACGATCCCACCCATAAACAAGAGCGGTATAAACACTGCGATCAGCGACAGGCTCATAGAGATTACGGTGAACGCAACCTCCCGCGAGCCCTGGAACGCGGCCTGGAAAGGGGGAACGCCGGCCTCAATATGCCGCGCGATGTTTTCCATCACCACGATGGCATCGTCCACAACGAACCCGGTGGAAATGGTTAGGGCCATGAGCGACAGGTTATTCAGGCTATAGCCACACAGATACATCACGCCGAAGGTGCCAATCAGTGACACGGTCACAGCGACACCTGGAATCAGGGTTGATCGCGGACTTCTCAGGAACACAAAGACGACCGCGATGACCAGCAGGATTGCGAATACCAGCGTGCGCTCGACATCGCTGACCGAGGCCCGAATCGTCGTCGTCGTGTCGTTGATGACTTCCAGTTTGTCGCCTTGAGGGATCGTCGCTCGAATGGATGGAAGCTCCTTCTTGATTCGCTCTACCGTTTCGATGACGTTAGCGCCGGGAAGACGAAAGACAAGAAGAATGACTGCCGGCTTGTTATCGCTGTAGGCCACGGACCGGAGCGTCTGTACCGAGTCGTAGACGTGCGCGACATCCTGAAGGCGCACCACACCTTGATTGGCTGTAGCAATCACCAAAGGCGCGTAGTCTTTCGCCTTCCAAATCTGATCGTTGGCCGTGATATCCGCCGTGATTTCGGCGTTGCTGAGCTGCCCCTTCGGCCGGTTCGAGTTTTGCAGAGAGATAACGCGCGCGACATCCTGCATTCCGAGTCCATAACTATTGAGCTGCTGCGGATCCACATCGACGCGAACGGCGGGGAGCGAACTGCCCGCGACGAGTACTTGGCCCACGCCCTCAAGCTGGGAAATCTTCTGCTGGATAACGGAGGAAGCTGTGTCGTACAGCGTCCCAGGAGTTTGTGTATCGGAGGTCAAGCTGAGGACGAAAATTGGAGCGACCGCCGAGTTGACCTTCCTGTATGTAGGATTGGTTGGCAGGTTCGATGGCAGATAGGTGCGGGCGGCGTTGATTGCGGCTTCCACGTCGCGTGCCGCTCCGTCGATGTCGCGCGAAAGGTCGAATTGCAGTGTGATGGTGGTCAAACCCAGCGAGCTGTTCGAGGTCATCTGCGACACGCCGGCGATCCGGCCGAATTGCCGCTCCAGCGGCGTCGCCACGGAGGAAGCCATGATCTGCGGACTCGCACCCGGTAGCGCGCTGGTTACCGTGATGGTGGCAAAGTCCACTTGCGGCAGCGAGGCAATCGGAAGCACCCGGAATGCCGCCATCCCTGCTATCGCAATGGCCACTGCGAACAGGGTTGATGCTACCGGCCGTTTAATAAATATGGCGGAGATGTTCATGCCTCACCCTTTACAAGGCCGCTCTGCGCGATCTGCGCCTGCCGTGGCGCGAGGCGCTGCGCGAACCGGTCGAAGAAGACGTAGATCACGGGGGTGGTATAGAGCGTCAGAATCTGACTGACCAGAAGGCCGCCCACCATGGCCACACCTAAGGGGTGACGCAACTCCGAGCCAATCCCTGTCCCGAACGCCAGTGGAATGCCCGCCAAGAGCGCACAAAGGGTCGTCATCGTGATCGGGCGGAAGCGCAGCTTGGAAGCCTCGAAGATCGCTTCCTCGGGTGATTTCCCCTCTTTTCGCTGTGCTTCGAGAGCGAAGTCGACAATCATGATTCCGTTCTTCTTCACGATGCCGATCAGCAGGATGATCCCGATTACGGCGATGATGTCGAGTTCCATGCCAAACAGTCGCAGCGCCAGCAGCGCCCCCACACCTGCGGACGGCAAGGTGGACAGGATCGTAATGGGATGAATGAAGCTCTCGTACAGAATCCCGAGCACAATGTAGACAGCGACTAGTGCAGCCAGTATGAGGATCACGAGATTGGACCCAATTGAGGTGAAGGCTGCCGCTGTGCCTTGAAAGTCGGCTTGCACGCTGGCGGGCATGTTGAGCCGTTGTTGCGCCGCCTTGATTGCGTCCACGGCTTGTCCGAGCGAGTGTCCGGTCGCCACATTGAAGGAGATCGTGACGACCGGAAACTGTCCCTGGTGCGCTACCGTCAACGGTGAGGGCTGCATGACGAGGCGGCTAATCGCCGACAGCGGGATAGGAGTCGCTTGCGAGGCGGACGAGCTGGAGCCGCCCCCGGAGGATGTCATATTCGATGCAGTTGCAGCGCTTGCCAACGTGGTCGTCGGCGTAGTCGACGCCAGACTCTGCGTGGTAGTCGTTGACGTCAGTGCGGACGAGGTGCTCGAAGCAAGCACACTCCCGTTCGTGGTTGTAAGCGCCGTGTTGGATGTAGTGGAAAGAGCGGCACCCGAGGAGGGTGTGAGTGTTGACTGCGAGCCGCTCGACTGTGCTGCGGTGCGTCCGGAAACGCTCTGCGCCTGCGTTGATGTCCCGGTCGAGCCCTGGATGTAAATGTCGTCCAGGTGATCAGCGCCGGTCTGGAATTGGGGCAGCACCTCCAGAATGACGTGATACTGATTCGACTGCGTGTACAGCGTGTTCACCTGCCGCTGGCCGAACGCGTCATATAGGGTGGAATCGATTTGGTCTGCAGTGAGGTTGAACCGCGATGCTGTGGCGCGATCGTACTGCAGATGGGCGCTCACTCCGTTCGGCTGCCGGTCCGTCACTACGCCGGAAAGTTCCGGAAGCTTCCGTAACTCTGTCACCAATTTCTCGGTCCACTGGTTCAGTTCACTGACATCGGGATCTTCCAGCGTGTACTGATACTGCGTTCTGCTGACGCGGTCGTCTACGGTGAGGTCCTGTATCGGCTGCAAGTACAAGTGAATGCCGGGAACCTGCTTCGCGCGCTCCTCAAGACGATCTATGACGGCGCCGGCGGATGCGTGCCTCTGGTCCAGGGGTTTGAGATCGATCTGGATACGCCCACTGTTGAGGGTAGTATTGATTCCGTCTGCGCCAATGAACGATGAGAGGCCCTTGACCGCGGGGTCGTTCAGGATTTCTCTACAGAGTTGCCGTTGCTTCTCGGCCATTGCCGGGAAAGAGATGGATTCCGGAGCCTGCGTGATTCCCTGGATGATGCCAGTGTCCTGGGTCGGGAAGAAACCTTTAGGAATCTCGATGTACTGGGCAACACTGAGCAGAACTATGCAAACGGCAACGATCAGCGTCGGGGCCTTATGAGCCAGGACCCAGCGCAAGCTGCGTCCGTAGGCATCGATGGTCCGCTTGAACCAATCCTCTGTCAGCCGATAAAACCGGTTCTGTTCCTCCACAGGAGTCTGCCGCAGCATGCGCGAGCACATCATCGGAGTGAGCGTCAGCGAAACGACCGCCGAGATGAGGATGGTCACGCCCAGGGTAATGGCAAACTCACGGAAGAGTCGCCCGACGACATCTCCCATGAGCAACAACGGAATAAGCACGGCAATCAACGAGACCGTCAGAGAAATGATGGTGAACCCAATTTCGCCTGCGCCCTTGAGAGCCGCGTCCAGCGGACGCATTCCCTGCTCGATGTAGCGGGAAATGTTTTCGATCATGACGATGGCATCATCGACCACGAAACCGGTCGAGATCGTGAACGCCATCATCGTGAGATTGTTGATGCTGAACCCCATGGCGGCCATTACCGCGAAAGTTCCTACCAGTGAAAGGGGCACGGCCACGCTGGGGATGATGGTGGCGCTGAGTGTTCGAAGGAACAGAAAGATGACCAGAATGACCAGGCTGATGGTCAGCATCAGTTCGAACTGAACGTCCTTTACCGAGGCGCGAATTGTATTCGTGCGATCGGAGAGGACATCGACATGGACCGATACTGGCAACGAACCGCGGAGCTGCGGAAGCAGTTTCTCAATCGAATCGACAACGGTGATGGTGTTGGCGCCCGGCTGCTTACGGACATTGAGGATGACCGCCGGCGTGTCGTTCATCCACGCCGCTTCTTTCGCGTTCTCGACCCCATCCGTGATTTTGGCAACATCCGTCAGCATGACGGGCGCGCCGTTTTTGTAGGCAACCACTACGTCGCGGTACGGTGCACTCGAAGTCAGCTGATCATTGGCATTGACCTGGAAGTTTTGAGCAGGTCCATCAAAGCTGCCCTTCGGAGAGTTAACACTCGTGTTCGTTAGTGCTGTTCGCAGGTCTTCGAGGTTCACGCCATATGAGGCGAGGGCAACGGGATTGGCTTGGATGCGAACGGCTGGTTTTTGACCGCCGCTGATCGTGACCAGGCCCACGCCACTTAACTGCGAAATCTTTGGGGCGAGCCTGGTGTCGGCCAAGTCTTCGACTTCGGACAAGGGCATGGTTGCAGACGTCAGTGCCAGCGTCAGCACCGGCGCGTCTGCCGGATTCGATTTGCTATAGACCGGTGGCACGGGGAGGTCGGTCGGGAGATAGCCCTGCGCCTGATTAATCGCGGCCTGCACCTCCTGCTCAGCGACGTCGAGGCTCAGGCTGAGCGCGAACTGCAAGACAATGATCGAACTTCCGTCCGAGCTCGTGGAGGTCATCTGCTGAAGCCCAGGCATTTGCCCAAACTGCCTCTCCAATGGAGCTGTCACCGAGGACGCCATGACATCCGGACTGGCCCCCGGATAGAACGTCTGCACCTGAATGGTGGGATAGTCCACCTGCGGCAAGGCAGAGACCGGAAGTTGCAGGTAGGCAGCAAGGCCGATGAGAAGAATCGCTGCCATCAGAAGCGCCGTTGCGACTGGCCGCTGAATAAATGTGCGAGAGGGATTCACTGGACGGGCGCTCCCTTCGCTGATTGGGCAAGGGCGTCATTCGTGCGGACAACGGCCACGCGCGTCCCATCCTGAATCTTGTCGAAGCCGGTGATAGCCACAACATCACCAGGCTGCAGTCCCACAACAGCGGCATTGTCGCCTTCGGTTGCGATCTCGGTGACCGGCTGTATGTGGACAGACCCGTCCCGCACTACGTACACGAATGACTGGACGCCATTGTGTTGCACCGCGGCTGTGGGGATTAAGAGCTGATCCCGGAGCGTCCGAACCAGCAGGCGCGCATTCACGAACTGATTGGGGAAAAGCGCATGATCGGCGTTATCGAACTGTCCGCGAAAACGAACCGTTCCGGTGGATGTGTCCACCTGATTGTCAAGGGTGAGCAGCTTTCCGTTTGCCAAGCGCGTTAGCCGCGACCGATCGTAGAGTTCTACAGGCAACGCTTCGCGACGTGTGACCTGCGAGCGTACCTGGTCGAGATAATCTTCGGCGACATTGAAGACCACCGAAATAGGCTGCAATTGCGTGATAACGACGATCGGGCTGCTGCCACCGGAGAAAACAACGTTCCCGGGATCGACAAGTCGTAAGCCAACGCGACCGCTAATGGGTGCAGTGATATGGCAATAGCTCAATTGCACCTGTCCGTACTGCACCTGGCCCATGTCGTTCTTGACGGCCCCGCGATATTGTTCGACCGTCTGTACTTCATCGTCGTAAATCTGCTTCGAGACAGCGTTCTGTGCCGATGCCTCCTGGTAACGTTTGAGGTCCATTTCCGCCTGCTTGAGCAGCGCCTGATCGCGTTCGAGCTGGCCCTGATACTGCAGCAGCTGTGCCTCGTAAGGACGCGGGTCGATGTCAATCAACGGATCGCCGCGATGTACGATCTGGCCTTCGACATAATGGACCGCAATCACCTGTCCGTTGACTTGGCTGTAGACATTGATCGTTGCCAGAGGGGTGACTGTCCCGAGCGCTTCGATGTATTCGCCGATGGCGCCTCGCGTAACGGTGGCGGTTTTGATATTGGGCGTGGACAACGCCACCCCGGCTGTGTTGGCTGGCCGCTGACTGCTGCGCCGAACTAGAACGATTGCAAGAACAGCAATTAGCGCCAATACCGCGATCGTAACCAGCGCGCGTGTCAAACGCCGTGGACGCGACGGAAGAGCTGCCGACCCGGCGTTGTTAGGAGTGTCGGATGTCAATGGCGGATGCTCGATCATTGTTGGCCTCCCCTTAGCCCCTCTACGGCGATGTTTTCCATTCCCGCCAGGGAAAACGTCACAATGTGATCGGCGATCGCGCGGCGCTGCTGTGCGTTGTTGAGGTCCAACTCCGGCCACAGCCGCGCGAGCATCGCCCGCGACTGCATGTAATGCAGGACCTGGCCGACCACGCTATGCACGCACATGCGCGTGCGTTGGTCGTTCGGATCTTGCCCGATTACTTGACCTACCAGGGTGCGGAATCGCAGGTAATTGGCCCCCATCTCTTCGGCGACACGGTCAAGAGCCGGGGTGGGCCGTGCCATCTCGCGCGCCATGATGCGTGCAAACCAGTCCGGCCTGCCCCCTTCGCGAGCTCGCTCGAACCACTGGCAGATGAAGACCCCTAATGCACTCTGCGGATCGTCTGGATTTTCGCTGCCCGCGTTCTGCACAGGCTGCTGTTGCGCCATGATGGAGGACTTCAGGACCTCGGTGTAAAGGCCCAGCTTGTCGCCGAAGTGCTCGCTGACCGCGTTTACGTGAATGCCCGCTCGCTCGGCAATCTCGCGCAGCGTTGCTTCGTCAAAGCCGACTTCCGCAAATACCGTGCCGGCTATCCCGATGACCTTCTCTCTCAACCAGTGTTTGAATTTGGAGTCGTCAGTGTCGGACGACACGATCGAGGTCAGGAAGCGCAGGATCGCCCAGGCAATCAATAGCCCGGAACCGCTCCACCACGCCAGCGGAGCGAACAGCCACACCGGCCATGAGGGGTAATCTGCTCCGAATGCGAAGAGGGCCGCGCCACCCAACAACATTATGAGTCCGCCAACACCAACCAAATCAGTCCGCCGAACATGTCGTCGCCTTTGCTGACTTAAGTTCATTGCGTCCTGCCTCTCCGCGCGTGACCCGCGCACCGCTTCTTCGCGGCGAGCTTTTCCATGCCCGCCAGCGAAAAACTCACGATGTGATCGGCAATCGCACGGCGCTGCTGTGCGTCATTGAGGTCTAACTCCGGCCACAAGCGCGCAATCATCGCGCGCGACTGCATGTAGTGAACGATCTGGCCGACGATGCTGTGCACGCACATGCGCGTTTGGGCGTCCGTCGGAGCACGGCCGATCAACTTTCCAACGAGGGTACTGAATCGCAAGTAGTTGGGCCGTATTGCCTCGGCGACGCGGTCGAGAGCGGGTGTCGGCTGCGCCATCTCATGTGCCATGATGCGCGGGAACCAGTTGGGCCTGCCGCCCTCGCGGGCTCGCTCGAACCATTCGCCCACCAGAGCCCCTAATGCACTCTGCGGATCGGACAGAGCCACACTCCCGTTTTGTGCCGGCTCCTGATGCGCCATGAGGGAGTACTTCAAGACTTCGGTATAAAGACCCAGCTTGTCCCCGAAGTGATAGTTGACGGCAGCGACGTTCGTTGCTGCCCGCAAGCAGATCTCGCGAACCGTTGCGTCATGAAAACCGCGGACGGAGAAAACATGACCTGCGGCTTCGATGAGCTTCTGTCGTGTGGCCGCCGAATTTTGATCCATGACCATCGAGTAAGCCTCCTGCTCATTCACGAATCCACCTACTCCGCCGTGTCAAATTCCAGGAAGTTGCCGTCAGGGTCATGCATCCGGAAATTCGTTCTGCCGAAGAACCGCTTCGTGGGTGGTTCGTCGGGCTCGATGCCCGCGGCCTTCAGTTCGTCGTAAAGGGCGTGCAGATCTGGCGCGTTCATCTCGATGTGGAAGTTTTTCCCGCTCAGCGGAATCGCAACCACCTGAACGTGTCCGTCACCGATCTTGAACTTCGCGAACTCGCCTTCGCGGTGCATGATCAGCTGCGCGCCCGGCAGCTTCGAATAGAACGCGACTGACTTCTCTACGTCCGCGACATGCAGGCTCACACCTTCCAAGCTCGTCAACATGGTTTGCCTCCTGTTCTTCGAACGATTGGGTGTTTCAAACTCCTGTTTCACGCCGTCTACGAAAGGCAACCGTGGTGCCGAACCGAACGCGGGAGAGAATGCACTGAAATCAAAGTGGTTCGCGGTTCGGGCCGGCGCCGAGAAGTGTTAAAGGTCAAAACTGTCATTGCCAGCTTGACGTACGCCGCACCAGTCCGGCCCTGTTCGAATTGCGACCGCGCAGGATGAATAATCATCCTTCTGTCATATACTTCCACGGCAAGGGGAGCTCGCTCAGCTAGGACGAACGTATGAGCGGAGACGCGCAAGAAGAGTTCGGCAGCACGGCGCAGGAAACAGGCGGCGCTGCCCCCCAACTCGCACGATCAGATCCAGGGCTCCAGCAGCGAAATGACCGGCTGCAATTGCTCCTGAAGCTGACGAACAGCATCACCTCGAACCTGACGTTAAAAGAGGTGCTACACACAGTCGCGGCAAACGTTCGTGAGGTGATGCACTGCGATGCCGCCAACATCGCGTTGCCGGCAAACGAGCTAGGAACGTTCTGCCTCCGCGCGTTGGATTTTCCAGGCAGCAAAGGCTTCAGGGAAGAGCAGATTGTTACTCCGACCGACGACAGTCCGGCAAAGCGTGCGTTCGAGACGTTGAAGCCGGTCACTGACCGAGTCACCTGGTCGCCCGCTGCCGCTGAAGGTCTGAAGACGGTCTGCTTCATACCACTCGTAAATCACGGACGCGCGTTGGGATACATGTCGCTCGCGCGCGTGAGCGAAGATACGTTCACCGAGGACGAGGTGGATTTCCTCAGCCAGGCGGCGGGACAGATTGCTATCGCTATTGATAACGCGCTGGCATATGAAGAGATCGTGCAGCTGAAGGAAAAGCTTGCCCAAGAGAAGCTCTATCTCGAAGAAGAAATCCGCAGTGAGATGGACTTCGAGCAGATCGTGGGCACCAGCCCGGCGATCAAGCACGTCCTGCAACTAGTAGAAACCGTCGCGCCCAGTGACTCAACCGTGCTGCTCCTGGGGGAAACCGGAACCGGCAAGGAACTCATCGCGCGAGCAATCCATGACCGCAGCCGACGCAGCGAGCGCACATTTGTAAAGCTCAACTGTGCCGCCATTCCCACCGGCTTGCTTGAAAGCGAATTGTTCGGGCATGAGAAGGGTGCGTTTACGGGCGCCATCAGCCAGAAGATCGGGCGGATGGAACTGGCCGATCACGGAACACTGTTCCTCGACGAGGTCGGAGACATCCCCGTCGAGATCCAGCCCAAGCTCCTGCGCGCGCTTCAGGAGCGGGAATTTGAGCGATTGGGCAGTATCCATACTCGAAAAGTGGATGTTCGCCTGATCGCGGCGACAAACCGCGACCTGGAGCAGATGGTCGCCGACCGTGAATTCCGCAGCGATCTTTATTATCGCCTCAACGTATTTCCCATCCGCATCCCGCCGCTGCGGGAACGCCGCCAGGACATTCCCCTGCTGGCGGGCTACTTCGTGCAGAAGTTCTCCAAACAAATGCAGAAACGGATCGACTCGGTTCCGATCGCCGTGATGAAGGGATTGACGGCGCGGGATTGGCCGGGCAACATCCGCGAGCTCGAGAACTTCATTGAGCGCGCCGTGATCCTGACGCGCGGGAAGTCGCTCGAAGCGCCGCTGTCAGAACTGCGAAAGACCAGCGCCGAGACCCACCCTACAGTTGCCGCGCAATCAGCCAGCAGGGATGACATCGCTCGCATCGTAAAGGAAACCATCAGCGTCCTGCACGGCAGGAAAGATGTTGACGACGAACTTGCCCGAAAGCAGCGCGAAGAAATCGTGCGCGCCCTCACGGAAAGCAGCGGGCGTGTCGGTGGCCCCGATGGCGCTGCCGCTCGCATCGGCGTTAACCGCACTACACTGATCGCGCGAATGAAGAAGCTGGGTATTGATCCGCGGCAGTATGCCTGATGATCGGCAGGTCCTGCAAACGCCTCCTCGCTACGCAAGCTCACCTGTCAAGAACGTTGTTTGACAGCTTTGACTGTCAACGAGCTTCGCCCGAAGTGCAGCTTGTAAGTTCATAGATTTGTGCATTGTTGGGTTTGGCACGCCCCTTGCGCTGTCGTGAGTAGCAATGAAAAGGAGGCAACGTTGTGGTAATACCAATAACCACTCACACGACGACTAAAGCCAAGCAGGTTCTGTATTGGGCGAGCACCGGATTTTCCGCCTTCGCGCTGGCCGCGATCGGGATTGCGAATCTCCTGCGCGTTCCGGCAATTGTCGCCGGACTGGTCCACTTGGGGTATCCGGCCTACTTAGCCTCGATTCTAGGCGTCTGGAAGCTTCTCGGCTCTGTCGCAATCCTCTTACCCGGGCGTCCGCGATTGAAGGAGTGGGCGTATGCGGGCATGTTCTTCACCCTGTCCGGTGCTGCCCTCTCTCATACCATCAGCGGCGATTCGGTGGCCAATATCCTTGTCCCGTTAGTCTTGCTTGCATTCGTGATGACTTCATGGGCGCTGCAATCGGCGCGTCAGGCGGTGATCACCTCTCATGCAACCGCTCGCCAGGCAGCATAAGCTTTCGAAGCGGACGGAGAAATGGCATGTTGCGGATCTCCATTGTCGACACACCGACCCAGCGGCGGCTGGTTGTGGAGGGCAAGCTCATCTCGCCTTGGACGACCGAACTCAGAACTGCGTGTGACGACGCCAAAGCGGACCTGAAAGGCCGTGGCCTTGTCGTAGATCTGAAAAACCTGACGATCATCAGCCAAGAAGGCGAACACCTCATAACGGAGATGATGAACGAGAACATCAAGCTTCAGTGCTGTGGCCCGTTCACGAGATTGCTGCTGCGCCGACTGTCACACCGCGCTCGCGCGTCGAAGAAGGGTGCCCAATGACGAGTTTTGGAGGACATAAAGCCTAACGGGCTGTGGACTCCGTCACCGCGAATTGGCTGACCTGGATTTCACGCACTTACAGCAGCGCGAGGAACATTGGGCCACAGTTGAGTTGGTCGCAAAGACGGTCACATTAGAACCATGCTAATGCCCGAGTGGGTCAAAGCGACCATCGATTTGTGGGCGGCTGCAGCCGGAATTACGGCCGGCAGACTGTTCCGAGCTGTCTGCCGGGCAGGCAAACCCTGGGGTGACGGCGTAACGGAATGAGTCGTCTGGCAGGTCGTGAAACGGAATGCTTTCCTTTTCTCTGGCTGTATAACACCCTATGCGCGGATGTGTCTGTTGCCGGGCAGTTGTTCGGTAATCCGGAAAGAGGAAAGCGAACCCGTGAAACCGCCGGATTGCGCATCAAAAAGCGGAAGAGCCATCTTTGGTTGCCGCGTGCGATAATCCGGACAACTTTGCGAGCCAGAGAGATTTCCTCCTGGTTCGCCAAAAAAAGGCACACATCCTGCACACACCCGAACGTGAAATCAAGTATTCATCCGCTGACTCAGAGAAGACGGCTAATCGACCGTCAGTCGCCAATCCCGGTTGAGCGTTCATCGGAATCGCACCACTAAGGGTTGCCTGAATACTCATCGCGACGCAGTTTGAGGGTAGTCCTCCTGTGCAGCAGCAATAGCAACTCGCCAGTTAGGGAAGGGGTTTCGGGACGAATTCTTGAAGGAAAGAACTAATCCGCGAACCAGCGAGCGCCGCTCCAGCAATCGGCACAACAGCCGGTCGAGTTCATTGTGAGCCGGGCCGTACCATTCGGGAGGAATCTGATCGACCAGGGACCACAGCAAATGCTCTGAAAAACCTTCGATTCTGCTCAGCCAAGGCTCGAAGCTGTCCCACCCGGTAACACCCGCATATACGTCATTCCGCCCAAAGACGCCGCGCAGCGGGGCATCCGGAAAGCTCCATTCCCCGGCATTGAAGCAGTACCCCTGGTCGATGAAGCTGGCGGTGAACTTACGTTCTCTCGGCTGCTTCCAGAACGCTGCCTGACGACCGTCGGCATTACACGTCCATTTATCGAGCGCTAGCATCCCTGCGAAGTGGCTCAGGTTCCGCACACGCCCAATCAAGTCCTCCGGCAGGTAGTCGTGCACCTCGCCTTGGTGCGGTGATACCACAAACCGTGAGCCGAACGATGGGCCTGGAGTGACCATCGTCTTCCGTCCACAAAGTTCAATGCGCAAGTCCGGACTGTGTTCGACCAACCATGGATTCACGTCGATAACGTCCACGACTGGAACCGGCAAGCCGATCATTTCTGCCAGCCGTGTGCCAATCCAGTCGTTTACCAGGATTCGTGTGTGTTGAGGGTTATTCTGGAACTTCACGACGTAGTAATGACCGTCGGCACAGCGCATCAGGTGACTTTGCGCACCGCCGCGCATCCGGCGAATGTGTTGAACCGCTTGTATTGGCATAGAAATCCTCTGAGCAAATCAGGGGTTTAGCGAAGTTGCTCGGGGTAGCGAAAACCGAGCTGGCAGGTTGAGTATTTAGGACCGCTTCGAAGAGAATTGGGAAGACTAATCAGGACGGCGTGATCAAGCGGAAACTAAGAAGCTATTGGTATGGGCACCAGATGTCCCGTCGCTAGATTGCAGAAACCGCCCTGGTAAGACAAGGATCCATGCCGCAGCAGTTGAGTCAGCATAGCTAGTGCTTGGTATGCCAGGTTCTGGTTGATGAATGGCTCTTGTCGCGTCAGTGCTTCCGCCGCACTGCAGGATGGCAAATCGTTATCCTTCTTGTCGGGTTGCAGGATTTCCGGGTACAACTCGGCAACCGTCGCTAGGCGATGCTTTCTCTTCCTGTTTGCTGAGTTGTTCGGCTGCCCAAGAACAAATTGGCCGGTGGCCGGATTGTTCCCGAGATCCAGCCAATACAGAACTCGTGACTTTAAGACCCAGTTGTCGATGGCGCGTCGCGCCTTTCGCGTATCAACACAGCCGATAACGAAATCAACCTCGGAGCCTTTCTTAATCTGTTGAATTGTTGAATGCATCCCCTGCCAATTGAGGCCCCAGAACATGTTCACTCGGTGCGCCAGCACGATGGCTTTTGGGAAGCCAATCTCGGTTCGGCAGAACGGCTGGCGAACGCAATTGGTTTCGCTCACGGTGTCCGGATCGATCAGCGTTACAGCCAAGCCACCCGGGTGACCAAAGGAGAGGAGTGCCTGATGCAGGTACGGGAGGCCGGACACAATGGCACTGCCATTCCCGCCACAGCCGACTACCAAGATGCGAATGGGCCGCTCGAGTAGCTGGGGATCAGGAGTGTGTTTCATCGCTGTGCGGCCTCCAGTTTTCTGAGGTACTCGTGTAATGGCTCGGTTTCGATCAGTACCGATCGGGGAAAGGTCTTCTTGCCAGCTAGACTCTTCCAGAGAGCCTCAGTCCCGCCTTTGCGCCTAGTCAGCCGACCGGCACCTCCCGGATGGGTGAATTCGCTCTGAAAGAAGGCCTGTTGCCATGCAGAGATGGAATCAACGGATAGTGATTTCGGCGTGCGCATCGTGCCGGCACATACGGCGCCATCACCATTGATGTTCCAGTAGGGCGCCGCCGACAATTTTGTACCTGCCTGTGGTCTTTCGTTCGTTGGGAGCGCACGCACGAACAGGGCTCCGTTCCGCACCACGAACAGCAGAGCCGGATTCGGAAACTGCTTCCCGGAAACACTGGCGAGTTCAGAGCCCTGACGAAAGAATATGGGCCGGATTGAGGCTGGCGTCCACCACGCGATCAACTCCGGAGTTCGCGCGACGACGTGATCGGGCAGATATTCTGCCGCACAACTTGTGCCAAGCTGTCTCGCCAGCTCCCGCAGGGCTGCCGTACTGAGCAGTTGCCCGGCACCGAGTAGCGGAGTGCCATCGGCTTCTTTCTGCACCACGCCGTGGACCGTTGCCATCACGCGGTTTCCGTGATCGTTTCGGTAAAGCAGTACCGCCTGGCACAGCTTCAGTTCGAGTTCGCTTCCGACGTCGATGCTGAATCGCATTTGGCTTTCTCCCCGTCTTCGATTTCGATGAGGTTCTTAATACGCAGCGTGAGCACAAGGACCCGCATCAAGGTCTCCAATACGGCGAATGCCTGCCGCACGCTGCCTGCCTCAGTTGGTCGAACTGGAATGATGAGGTTGGGTTCCGGCGTTTCTTGCCCCCAGTATTCGCATTCGTCATCGAAACAGGCCATCACAGCGTCTCCGGGTCGGAAGTACAGCAGGATGACGGGAAGAGGGAGATCCAGAGAGTGGTAATTTCGCTGGGATTCGAGCCATTCTTCGTCCAGTGGTGGTCGGTCCATCGATTGGGAGATACGGTGCAGTTCTAGGGTTGTATCGACCACACCCTTCAGCGGTGGTTCTGTCGGTGCCGGAAAGGAATCCAACGATTGTGGGGACTCTGCCGGTATGCGAGTTCTGAGGCGCTCCGGCAGGTCCTGGTCGAGTTTCGGGATCTCGTGAGAATCGGGGTGTTCCTCCTCGTCCGCCCATTCGACGATCTGCTCGATTCGGTTGCGAGCGTCCCAGTCGTCGTAGACCCGTATCCAGCGGTAGAGCGCTTGCCGGAGAGTGTCGTAGAGCGCGACTCCCATGCCGGGATAGCGCCGCTCCAGCTCTTCAATCAACGTGCCAATGCCTAGCGGAAACGATGACTCCGTGTTGAGGACCAGAAGGAGCTGGCCACTGGAATCGGCGCCCGAATCGGAATAACTGGTATCGACGATCGATTCTCCGAGCGTCAGGGACAGCTCAAAGTGCTCTGCAATGATTTCCTGGCCGTGGTCGCTGAGAAAGAGGCGAAAGACAGAATCAACCAGGCCGCCAGGAGTCTTTCGTGCCTCTATCCAGTCGGCTGCCGTGGCGAGGTCGATTTCGACCAAGGTTTGAGCCAAAGCGGTCAGATCGGAGCAACCAAAGGTGATTCGGCTTCCGGCGTGAGCCGTTTCCAGCCGCGGAATTCCTATCAGGCTGGCGGGATTGGCCAGATACCCGGTCCGGGGAAGACGGGATCTCCGCTCCCTTGCAGTGAGAGAGCCCGTGCGAGAGCGCTGCTTGCTTGTTGCGAGTCTGGGCATTTGAGCCACCTGTGAATCAGCTCGGTCAGAGGGTTGGCGCCGGCCTGCCGATCCTCTGATTCGCGGATTTCCTGTAACAGCGATTGTTTGGTGGTTTCCCTCATCCCATCAGCCCTTCGATCCGATGGCGCGCTCGAAGGTGTAACGTAGCCGCTCGCCAACGGTTTCAGGGCCGGTGATGGCCGCGTTGGTCAGTTCCGGAAACTGAGCGGCATAGAACGAACGGACTTCTTCAATGGAGAACTTAGGGTTCGGATCGGCCAAGGTGGTTCCGTGATAAACGAACTCCCGTTCGACCAGGTTGATTCTCATGATGCTTCACCTCCCTCTTCTTCTGCGGCTGTCGCTTCCGGTTGCACCTGTGGCGCAAACAGTGAGGGTGCCTCTGGTTCCCGAGGGACGGGAGTCGCCCCAGCTGCCGCTGTTGTTGGGCTGCTAGCGCTGGATGGCTTCGAGGTTTTCTTCCTCGCCTCTTCGTGCGCCGCTTTCGCGGCTACTTCCATCTCGGCTTTGGCGGAGTCCAGTGTGGATTGGAGTTGCAAGTGTGCCCCAGTGAATTCCACTAGCTGTTGAGGAAGGTCACGATCGAGTTCCTCGGCAGTCCCAGTTATCGCCAATGGGGTAGTGAGGGCGTTGTCTTCGGTGTCAGACGCCTTCTGCGGAACGACGGTGGCTCTAATCGTATCGCCCTCAACGAAGGAGATCGTCAGTAGCAGCCTACGTTTGCGCAGTAAAGGCATCAATTCTGCGAACATCAATTTCCTCCGATGTAACTGTGTTGCGGTGTTGCGGGGGGCTTAGAAAGGAATGCGGCAGCGACGGCCTAGCTTGATACAACGTTTTGAACAAGTACCCGCCAAATGGCTTCATGCCGTTGAAGAAATGCGGCGCCGACGCACGTTTGCAATCCTCGGAGGAAGAAGACCACTTTTTGTCAGCTGACAGGCAGACGACTGTCGTGACTCGGACAGCCGGTACAATTGGCTAATTCAGTATGGGCACTTGGCCCATAGGGACGGAGCTCACGAGAAATTCGTATTATGGAGACGGAGCAGAGTCCATGATTCCTGTGATTGACGTCTTTGCGGGACCTGGTGGCCTCGGCGAAGGGTTCAGCGCATACCGCAACTCTGCCGGGCAGCAAGTTTTCAAGATAGCACTGTCAATTGAGAAGGACGCGGATGCCTACAAAACACTGCTGCTCCGTAGCTTCTACCGCCAGTTTCTTAAGGGCCAACATCCCGAAGAGTATTACGAGTGCCTCCGCGGAAAACTTGCGATCCAAGAGCTCTATAGCAAATTCCCAATGCAAGCTGCTGTGGCGGCGGATGAAGCCTGGCAGGCAGAACTAGGTTCGAACCTCTTTCCAGCGGACACGATAGATGAGCGGATTCGCGCGGCGCTCGACGGCAAAGGAAACTGGGCTCTCATCGGAGGGCCGCCTTGCCAAGCATACTCATTGGTGGGTCGATCCCGCATGATACCGAAAGACCCCGACAAATACGAAAAGGATCATCGGCACTTCCTTTACCGGGAGTATCTGCGAATCATCGCTGCCCATCGGCCTCCCGTGTTTGTGATGGAAAACGTCAAGGGGATCTTGTCGTCCAAAGTCAATGGCGCACCGATAATTGACAGAATCCTCGCAGACCTTCAGAGGCCCTTGGATGCGCTCCCTCAACTCAAGAACCCTAAATTGCCAGACTTGGAATACGAACTACACCCGCTTGGCAATTATGGAGAAACACTGTTCGATGGCAGCCTACCCGCGGCGTCTGAATATATCGTACGTTGCGAAGAGCACGGATTACCTCAATCACGTCACAGGTTCATCCTCGTCGGAGTCCGCAGAGATCTGAAGTGGTCGCCGGGAAAGCTGCGCGTTGAAGAGGTTCGGGTACATGACCCAAAGTGACGAAGAAACCGTTCTTGGCTCACTTCACTCTAAAGCTGGGAGGTTAATCTTGGGAAGCGTCACCAAGAGTCGATACTATGTTGCAAAAGGCCCCTCGTTGAAGCGCCGAAGCAAGGGACGACTTCCGGGCTGACACAAATTCCCGCTTTCATCTAGGCACACATCCGCATATGCTGGATCAGCGAATCTCAAACTGTCTGAATCAAGGACGATCTGCTGCAACCATTGGTCGAGTTCTGCGTAGCCATCGCTTGTTTGTTCCAGACTTTCCTTCGGAACTTTAATGAGATCGACCCAGGTTCCCGTGTTGAGATACCAGCTGCCATCGCCTAAGTTTACTTGCCGGACTAGATGGGTGTGGCCCATTACCGCAATCTTAGGTGGTGCGACACCCTCGACACTCGCGTGGCATAGTCGTCGCGCCGCGTCAAGGTAAGGGCCATCGGGGCCATCATCGTCGAATGTCCGATCTTTCTCCAACGCTTTTGCTAGCGCTAATTGGATTCGACCAATCTGGGAATCGGGAATCTTTTCATGGCTATGAACTATTGCAGCAATCCCGTCGGGTCTTACTTTCTTCCAAATGCTTTTCAACCTCCCACCAACACTGACGAGCTGTTCTTCGTTTGCAGAACCGGATAATTCGTCTGCAAATGCTGATCGAACATCTCCTGGAAGGCCAGCGCTCAAAGAAGGTGCCGCAATCAACTCTTCACCGCCAAAGCCGATCTTGGGAATCCAACTCCGCGTTCGCAGCCACTGATCAGACCAAAGACTGAATACTCGGTAAAGACGCTTTACGTCTGACTTCAATGACGGTTCGAGCGCGGCAAGCAGGAGAGGAACGATTTTGGTCTCTGGCTTGAGCAACTCCACGAACGGATAGTCTTCCTTTAGCGGACTTATCAGTCGTTCGACCATTTCCGAGCCAGGACAGACAGTTAACTCGGCTAACGGCTCGAGACGGGAGGCTTGGCTCAGCACTTTCCGAAGGCCCGCATAATCGATCGCGTTCCACGAGTCGTATCGATTGCCGTGCTCAACCAGCAGATCTCCGAAACGATAGGCTTGATTGTCACTGTAGAACAGACATTGATGCGGATTCGTGCCAAGTCGTGCAACCAGCTCTCGACGGACACGGGGGAGAGCGGACTCAATGTCGTGATTCCCCAAGAGCAGGGCAAAACGGCACACCTTGGAAAGGCAGCGAGAAATGGCATCGAATATTGGGGAGAATTGCTCGAACGCCTGCTTGAGCTTCGCGACGCATTCTGCCTCGTCCGGTGTCCACGCGGAATGCGGCTCAATGGCCAGAAAATCCACGAAGTCACCATTGATCACGAGCTCTACAGTCTCGCCAGTGGGGGGCTCGTAGTGCGAAAGTTGGTCTAGGAAATTTACCAACAGATTCGGGTGACCCAACATGGGCTTGGGTTTGCCCCCGATGTGGAGGTCGGATATGACAACAATTCGACGCATGCGCCCTCCCCTGCTGTAGCTGAAGCGACTCTCAGCTCGACTTGGACGTATTGATCTCGATATGTTGTGAAAGTCTTTGTCCGTGTTCTTGAGATCCGACAGAAGTAACATTCTGCAGAAACCGGACTTGAACCCCGCCTTCTCTTAGAAGGAGGATCGCCAGCTTGAAGTCCTCACCCCACTTCGGGTCATCGAAATTCGGCTCGAATGCGACCAGTTCCTTCAGCCCCGACTGCACGATTGCTCTCGCGCAATCCATTCACGGGAACCAAGGTACGTACATGCGGCACCCCTCAATGGGAACTCCTATTCGTGCGGTGTTGTAGATAGCGTTTCGCTCCGCGTGTTCGGTCCAAGAGTACTTCGCGGGCCTCTCGTGGCGGGAAGGCTCATCATCATCGATATCCCTCGGAAAGCCGTTGTACCCAATGGAACGAACTTCATTCGCCGGCCCGACGATCACACACCCGACCTTTTTGCTGCGATCTTTGCTCCACTCACCTGGAGTGCCCGGCAAATCTTGTACCAGTGGATGTGAGGCAAACTGGTATGAGAGGAGCTTGCAATGGGACGAGGAAAGAAGTATTCGGCGGAACAGATCGTGAGTTTGTTGCGGCAGATCGAGG
>Ga0326727_10002277_pt1 | contig 66681 bp, 55 predicted proteins | sample MB2enrmetagenome_FD_207643 | JGI IMG/M metagenome (GOLD analysis project Ga0326727, IMG submission 207643) | Lab enriched peat soil microbial communities from McLean, Ithaca, NY, United States - MB29MY | ecosystem: Environmental > Terrestrial > Soil > Wetlands > Peat | place: USA: New York...
CCATCAAGGAGAAACTCTCCCGCTGTCGCCAGACTCTGGAACAGATTCAACCCGGCTGTACGCTGCCGCGCAGCAGAAAGAGACGGAAAACATTGTCCAGTTAATTCTCGGACACTACACTAGCTTCAATGCGGAGGCACTTCCCGCCTTATTTCAAATTGCAGAAGCTATGGCAAGAACGAGTCCTGAGAGGGAGAATCTTTGCGTGCCGCAAAGAGAATCGTTAACAGCAGTACATCTCGACTCGGGCAGCATTCCTCCTGCTAATGTTTTCAGCAGCGCATGTTGAGATTCTAGCCAAGCCTCCATCTTGTTGAAAGCAGAATACCTTATCAACCGTCTGCGGCCCCAGCACGCTTTACATGTTGTAATTCTCAGTAGTCAAATCCAGGCTCGGTCCTATTGCCGCTCCCGCCAGTCCCCCAGGCTTGTCTCTATCTAATTCAAAACACGTCGGATAGCTTAACAACTGGAATTCCACTCGGAATGAGGTTATGGCCACCTACCTGCCCTTCAATGTGTGGAAATCAAAGCCTTCGCACCCATTCAGAAGAGTGCGGAGAGATGAGGTGTCACATGGTTGCAGCACTGGTTCTCAGCACATTCATTTGCTTCGTGGTGGTTGATTATATCTTGCAGAGCCGGCGGCCGCAAGCGGCGAAAACGGTGCCGGTGGCGGCGATGGAGCCCGAGGAAGTGTCATTTCCCATGAACATTGTGGGCGGCTTTAAGCTCCCTGCCGGCCTCTCATACCACTCCGGCCACGCCTGGGCTGCGAAGGAGTCCCGAAACGTCGTGCGCGTCGGGCTGGATGACTTTGCGGTTCGCTTATTGGGCAAGATTGACGGACTCGATCTGCCGGCTCGGGGTCGTTGGCTGCGCCAGGGTGAGAAGGGCTGGACCCTGACGCGAGGCGGGCACCAGTTCGAAATGTTGTCGCCCATCGAGGGTGAAGTGGTGGATGTAAACCCGGAGGTCTTGAAGGACCCCGCTGTCATTCACAAAGATCCCTACGGGGTGGGTTGGCTTGTTGCGGTCAACTCCCCTGCCGCTGATTCAAACCTGAAGAACCTGCTGCGGGGCAGGCTGGCCCAGCGATGGATGGAAGAGTCCGTGGCGACGCTCCATACCCAATTCAGCCCCTCCACCGGGGCTCACTTGCAGGACGGCGGCCAGGCTGTTTCAGACCTCCTGAGCGTGCTCCCCGAGGAGCGTTGGGATAAGGTAGTCCGCGAACTGTTTCTGGCCTAGGCGGAACCGCTCGGCGCGCCAGCGCCGGTGCAGGGAGACACGGGACGCCCCAGTCTGTACTTTAAGGAGGACAAGTCATGGTAGCACTCTTTGTAGCCTTGATGTTTGTAGGTTTTGTGCTGGTGGATTACATTGTGCAAGGCCTCGAGGCCCGGGCAGCGGTCCCTGCTCCTGCGGGCCTTCCTTGGAATGTTCCCAAGGGCTTCTACCTGTCTGAAGGGCACACTTGGTCTTACCCGGATGCCTCAGTGGGTGTGAGGGTGGGCGCGGATGCGCTGCTTGCACATGCGCTGGGTGCGGTGGATAAGGTCGTTGTGCCAAGGCTGGGTGAAGTGGTGAAAGCGGGTCAACCGCTGTTTCGCCTCGAACGCCAGGGCTGTGACCTTGACGTCCCAAGCTCGATCACCGGCAACGTGGTGGCGCTCAATCCAGATCTCGGCAAGCGCCCGGACCTGGTGGCCAAAGACCCCTATGGTTCCGGTTGGATTTGCGCTATCACCCCCACTCGACCGGATGGCGGTTCTGGGGACATGCGCTCGGGTGAGAAAGCCATTGCGTGGCTCGAGCAGGAGTTCCATCGTTTTCGGAACTTCCTCTCCATGCAAGTCTCTCCCGATCTGGCCCTAAGCGTGACTTACCCGGACGGCGGCCTGCCTTCGGTTGGCTCTCTGACTCACCTTCCTCGCGGCGCTTGGCGGGCCTTCGAGGCGGAATTCTTGCGCCCTCAGCAAGCCGAACTCACCCCATAATGGCCAGCGCTGTAGGGGCACCCCTTGTGGGTGCCCATCGCCTGAGGGCAGGCACAAGGCCTGCCCCTACATCAGAGTGTGGCACCCTGAGCCACGTCCCTCCTTCATCTCCAACCCAGACAACCAGCCAAGTTGCGTGATTTGACGACAGCGGGGGCACGAGCTAGGGTAACGCAACGAATTAAGGACGAAAGGTCACATTTTTGGGTCCTTGCTGCTGAATTTCTCGGCATCCCGCGTGCATAGAAATGCAGCGGAGGGTGGCCCTTCGGGTAGTGTTGTTGGCTTTACGCGCACTTGCCCCGAATCTTAAAACATGAGCAAATCAATCCTTGTCGATACCACTCGCTGCATTGGCTGCCAGCGTTGCGTTGTGGCGTGTAAAGTTGTCAATGGCTTGTTAAAAGCCAGCCCAAGCAACTTCTTGACCACCGACACATTGACATCTCTCGGCCCTGACACCGACCTTCCGATGGACGAGAGTGGTGATGAAGAACTCTCCGCCAACGCACTGAACGTGGTCCAGACTCGCGGAAGCGTGTACGTCCGCCGCTTCTGTATGCACTGTCAGGATCCGACCTGTGTCTCCGTTTGTCCGGTGGGCGCATTCAAGAAAACCGCGGCGGGGCCCGTTGTGTACGCGGAAGAGCGTTGCATGGGTTGCCGGTATTGCATGATGGCTTGCCCCTTTGGCGTCCCACGCTACGAGTGGGCCAAAGTCTGGGCGCCCAGAGTCAAGAAGTGCCACATGTGTGCTCCCCGCCAGGCAAAAGGGCTCAAGCCTGCCTGCACGGAAGTGTGCCCGGTGCAGGCTGGCATTTTTGGGGAACGGGAAGACTTATTGCGGGAGGCCGAAAACCGGCTAAGACAGGAGCCTACAAAATACGTGCAATATATATACGGCGAGCGGGAAGTAGGCGGCACTTCCGTGTTGTACCTCTCCGCTGTTCCCTTCGAAGCGCTGGGATTGCCCGCCAACCTGCCCCACGATGCGCTGCCCATGTACACCTACCGCGTGCTCTCGGAAATACCTACCGAGGTAGTGCTGGGTGGAGCGTTGTTAAGCGGAATCTGGTGGATCACTAAGCGGCGGGAGGAAGTGGCGAAGGCGGAAAAGGAAGAGGGGAAAGCACATTCATGAACTTCGACAAATTGCCTAAACTCACCTTCTGGCGGGCGGTGTTGATGGTGATCCTCGCCGCAGGTTTTTATTCAACCCTGCTTCGTTTCACGAAAGGGCTGGGGGCCGCTACCCACCTGTCGGATCGTTTCCCCTGGGGCTTGTGGATTGGCTTTGATGTGATCTGTGGAGTGGGGTTGGCGGCGGGCGGGTTCACCCTGGCGGCCACCGTGTACGTGTTCCATTTGCGGCGCTTCCACCCCATCCTGCGGCCCTCGATTCTGACGGCTTTCCTCGGCTACGGGCTGGTGGCGGTGGCGCTGCTTATTGACCTCGGCAAGCCGTATAACATCTGGCATCCGCTGGTCATGTGGAACCCTCACTCGGTAATGTTCGAGGTGGCTTGGTGCGTGATGCTTTACCTCACGGTACTGGCCCTGGAGTTCTCCCCTGCCGTCTTCGAGCGCTTTCAGATGCAGAAGCCGCTCAAACTGCTCAAGGCCGTCACCATCCCGCTGGTCATTGTGGGAGTGTTGCTCTCCACTCTGCACCAATCGTCGCTGGGAAGCCTGTTCCTGATCGTGCCTTCGAAGCTGCACCCCTACTGGTACTCGCCGCTGCTGCCCCTGTTTTTCTTCATCTCGGCGGTGGCGACAGGGATGGCGATCGTGATTTTCGAATCGAACCTGAGCGCGCGGGCCTTTGGCCGGGAAATCGAGATGCCCCTGCTTTCAGCGCTGGCGAAGGCGATGGCGGTGGTTTTGGGAGTGTATGGAATCCTGCGCTTGCAGGACTTGTGGAGGAGAGGCGCGCTGGTCCACTTGCGTGAACCTTCCACCGAGACCCTGCTGTTCGCCCTGGAAATTGTGCTGGGACTCCTGCTTCCCTTGCTCCTGTTGCTTTCTCGCCGGGTGCGCGAGGACCGGCAGGGGCTCTTCGCGATCGCCGTGCTGGTGATCACGGGTTTTCTGCTCAATCGCTTGAACGTCTCGATTACCGGCCTCGAGTACTCCGCCCACGCGCATTACTTTCCGAAATGGACGGAGGTAGCCGTGACGCTTTCGATGGTGGGAACTATGTTTCTCTGCTTCGCCCTGGCGGTGCGCTATCTCAATGTGTTTGAGGCCGAGCCGTCCGGGGAAATGGGCGGTGTTAAAGCCTGAGGTCAACCAGGAACGCTCCATGCGTCGGTTCACTCACAGTCTGGCGACGAAGCTGACGGCCTGCGTGGTCGGCAGTATGGCCCTGTTATTGGGGCTGTACGGCTATTGGAGCCTGCGGCTTTGGCGACAATCGCAGCAAGAGATGGTCTTTCAGAGCGCCGACCGAAACAGCGATATCATCTGGCGCAGCATCCGTTATTCGATGCTGCGCAACCAACGGGAAGAGGTTTTCCACATCATCAACACCATCGGGCACGAAGCGGGCATCAGCCGCATCCGCATTTTCAATAAGGAAGGCCAAATCACTTTTTCCACTGATCCGCAGGAAGTTGGGCAATTCGTGGATAAGAAGGCGGAGGCCTGCTACGCCTGCCATGCTCAAGCGCAACCCCTGACGCGCCTGAATCGACCCGACCGCTTGCGCATTTACAAGGCTGCCGACGGCACGCGCATTTTGGGCCTCATCCGGCCGATCGAGAACGAAGCCGACTGCTCCAATGCCGCCTGCCACTCCCACGCCCTGGGCAACCAGGTCCTCGGCGTATTGGACACCAACCTCTCACTGGCCTCGGTGGATCAAGTGGTGGCCCGGAGCCAACGTGAGATTGCAGTCTTCACTATTGCTTCCATCGTCCTCCTCAGCTTGATTTCGGCAGGCCTCATTCGGGTGACGGTGCACAACCCCGTGCGCCGCCTCACCGAGGGCACTCGACACGTGGCGGAAGGCGAACTTAACTACTCCTTGCCGGTAGCCACCAGCGATGAATTGGGCAGCCTGGCGGCCTCTTTCAATCGCATGACGGAGCAACTGAAAAAAGCGCAGGAGGAGAACCAGGAGTGGACCCGCACGCTGGAAGTGCGTGTCCAGGAAAAGACGGTAGAGCTCGAGCGCGCTTATCACCGCCTGATCCAGTCCGAGAAGATGGCTTCGCTCGGCAAGCTTGCCGCGGTGGTCGCCCACGAGGTCAACAACCCTCTGGCGGGCATTCTCACTTACAGCAAGCTGGTTTCCCGCCTGGTGGATAAAGGGCTGGAGAACGAGGAGCGCCGCAAGGAGGCGAAAATTGACCTCCAGGAGATCGAAGGGGAAAGCCGGCGCTGTGGAACCATCGTGAAAAACCTGCTGACCTTCGCCCGCCAGGCGCCGCTCAACCCCCAAAAGAACGATTTGGCCGTCGTCGTCGAGCGCTGCCTGCTTCTGGTGGGACACCAATGTGACCTGCAACAGGTGGATGTGGAGAGTCATCTGGACCCCAAGACTCCTGCCATTTACTGTGACGCGGGCCAAATTCAGCAGGTTCTTCTTGCTTTGCTGATGAACGCGGTCGAGGCCATGCCGCAGGGCGGGCGGCTGAAGGTGGAAACGGCTTACCATCCGGAGCGACACGAGGCGCGGATCATGGTTAGCGATGACGGCATGGGAATTCCTGAAGACGTCCTGCCGCATATCTTCGAACCCTTCTTTACCACCAAGGCCGAGGGCAAAGGCGTCGGCTTAGGATTGGCCATTGCTTTCGGAATCGTCCAGCAACATGGAGGGAAAATCGAGGTGTCTTCCACGCCGCAGAAGGGAACCACCTTCACGGTTACCCTGCCGGAAGAGCCGAAACTGCGCCTCACGGCTGTCGAGGCTATAGAGCAGTGACGAGTGACAAGGTGTGAAAAAATCGCGTTGTAGGGGCGGCCCTTGTGGCCGCCCTGGGGCAACCACAAGGGTTGCCCCTACTCGAAACGGGAGTTAGCGCATGGATTACAAAGCCAGTCTTTTGATCGTGGATGATGAGAATGTGGTCCGCGAATCGCTCGGCAAATGGTTCGAGGAAGAGGGCTACCTTGTCGAGACCGCGACCAGCGCGCGCGAGGCGCTGCTGAAGATGGCGAGCCAGCGTTGGGATTTGGCCCTGGTGGATATCAAAATGCCCGGCATGGATGGTCTCGAGCTGCACCGCAAGATTCGCGAGGTCGAACCGGAAATCATTGTCATCATTATGACCGGCTACGCTTCGGTTGAAACTGCCGTCCAGGCGCTGAAAGACGGTGCGTACGACTACATCACCAAGCCTTTCGATCCCGATGACTTGGCCCGTTTGGTTGGGAAGGCCCTCGAACACCGCAAAATCAAAGCGGAAAATGTGCGGCTGCGGGAGAGCCTGGAGGAGGTTCAAGCGGCCGAGCTTGTGGGGCAGAGCAAGCCCATGCAAAGGGTTATGGAACTCATCCGCACCGTGGCCCCCACCGATACCACGGTCCTGATCCACGGGGAAAGCGGCACCGGCAAGGAATTGGTGGCGCGCGCCATTCACCACCTGAGTCCCCGCCGATTCATGCCCATGGTCACCATCCATTGCGGGGCGCTAACGGAGACCCTGCTCGAAAGCGAGCTTTTCGGGCACGAGAAGGGCGCCTTCACGGGCGCCCAATACCGCAAGAAAGGTAAATTCGAAGTCGCCGAGGGCGGCACAGTCTTCCTGGATGAAATCGCGGACATCAGCCTGAAGACCCAGACGGACCTGCTGCGCGTGCTGCAAGAGAAAGAAATCACCCGCGTGGGTGGGAACCAGACCATCAAGGTTGACTTTCGTGCGGTCGCTGCCACCAACAAGGACTTGGACGCCCTCGTTAAAGAGGGAACGTTCCGGCCCGACCTTTTCTACCGCCTGAACGTTTTTGGGATTGAACTCCCTCCCTTGCGAGAGCGCCATGAGGACATTCCCCTTTTGGTGGACCATTTCATCAAGAAGTATGCGCGAGCCATGAACAAGCGCTTCACTTCGGTCAGCCGGGCTGCCCTGGACATCTTGATGAATTATAGCTGGCCCGGAAATGTGCGCGAGCTCGAGAACGCCATCGAGCGGGCCATGGTGATCGGCCGCGAGCCGGAAATTCAGGCTTCCGATTTTCCCTTGCAGATTGGCTCCACCCAGCGGCCCGAGACGGGGCTTTCGCTGGACGAAGTCGAGCGCGCGCATATTCTTCGCGTGCTGGAATCCTGCGATTGGAACCAGACGCGCGCGGCAAAAACCCTCGAGATTGACCGCGTCACCCTCTACAACAAGATCAAGAAATATGGCTTTCGGAAAGGTGTGCCGGCGGCGTCATGAAAATCATCGCGCTGGTTCCCGTCGGGCGAGTCGAGCGGGGCCACCTCGAATCGCTGGCGCAAGGATTGGCATCGCGGTTGCACGTCGCCTGCTGGATCTCGCCGGACGGGCTGGAGGGCGAGTTTGCTTATAATCCCGTGCGCGGGCAATACCACTCCACGGAGATTCTCAGGAGGCTTTTGCAGGATCAACATGTGGAAAGCTGGCGAATCCTGGGAGTGACCGATGCGGACCTTTACATCCCAATCCTCACCTTCGTTTTTGGCGAAGCCCAACTGGGCAACGCCGGCGCCCTGGTTTCCACTCATCGTCTGCACCCGGAATTCTATGGCATGCCCAAGGATCCCCAGCTCCTCCAGGCGCGCCTCTTGAAGGAGGCCATCCACGAGTTGGGCCACACTTTTGGCCTTCACCATTGCCCCGACTACCTTTGTGTGATGAGCGCTTCGCATTCCGTGGAGAGAATCGATTTGAAGCACGCCGATTTTTGCCCCGCCTGCACGGGCGCGGCGGGGCTCGAGTAGAGACGGCGTTTAGCCTGGATTATTCAGCTAAGAAGCCACACCTGCAAAGAGAGGGGCAGAACTTTCAGAACGTTTAACACAGAGTCCACAGAGCCACTTGTCCATGAGATCGTTCGGGGGCTTCGACACAGAGAACACGGAGAAGAAGAGCGAGGGATAAGCTGGCGGTTTCTCCGTGTTCTCCGTGAGTTCTTCTCCGTGCCCTCTGTGTTAAACTCTTTTTCTTCGATGACCGAGCGGGAGCGGTTGAACAAGATCACGGAGGCCATCATCGGCGCAGCTATCCAAGTTCATCGGGTCCTGGGGCCGGGGCTGCTGGAGTCCGCCTATGTGGCATGTCTCGCCCACGAATTGGGAAAGAGAGGACTTGCCGTCGAACAGCAGAAACCCGTGCCGCTCGTTTATGAAGAAGTTAAGCCCGAATGCGGTTACCGGATGGATTTGTTGGTGGAACGATCTGTGGTTGTCGAAGTCAAGTCCATCGATGCTTTGGCGCCCATCCACGAGGCCCAGACGCTGTCTTACCTGAGGCTTTCGGGATGCAAGCTGGCGCTGCTCATCAATTTCAATGTGACTGTGCTGAAAGACGGCGTCCGGCGGTTCATCAATGGGACCATCTGAGGGCGTTAGTGCTGCGCCTTGTGATCACCAATCGCCAATTGAAAATCGGCCATCCCCGCCATCTTGGGCTAAACGATGATCGCAGGGATTCTTCCCAAGCAACGAGTTGGAGCGCTCTGCATTGCAAGCTCGTAATCTCTTGTTTTTTTAGCAAACATTTCTCTGTGTCCTCTGTGGCCAGAAAGCTTGAACACAGAGATCACAGAGATCCTCTGGGCCCTCTGTGTTAAAGCTGGTAAGGCACGGAGCACACAGAGACTCTTGCGTTCGGTTGCGTCACTGCCCCGCTGCATCGCCCTGAAGGAAGGTGTAGAATTATTTCTTGAGGTGTAGCTGGAGGATTAAGGGAATTGGCAAGGTTCAGCCAGTTTTTTGCAAGCGGGCAAAGCCGCCTCGAGCGCTTGGCGGCAATCTCGGCGCCGCTCAGCCAGCCGGAGGAGATCTTTCGCATTGCGGAGAGGGGCAAAGGTCTCGAGGCCGAAGATGCCGCCTCTCTGTTTGCGGCAGCGCGCGATCAAGACTGTGGAACCGAAATCCAGGTAGCGGCGAATCGAGTGCGCAATCGTTTTGCGCCCGGAGCGATTGAATTCATCATCCCCGTCTACTTGACCAGCTATTGCCGGAACGAATGCTTGTATTGCGGCTACCGCCAAAGCAATCCTATCGCCGAGCGAGTCCGGCTCAGCCTCCAGGATTTCGATAAGCAATTGGACCTGATTCTCTCCTGGGGTCACCGCCAAATCGAATTGGTGCTCTCGGATGACCCTGAATTCGGCCCGGAAACGGTGGCGCGCTATGTGGCCGCCACGCGCCGCAAACTCGAAGCTCTGGGGGGCGGAGTGGTGGCTCTCTGTTCTCCCGTTTATCAGCAAGAGGATTACGTTCGATTGCGCGAGGCCGGCTTGGATTGGGTGGTCGAGTGGCAGGAGACTTATCATCGCCCGCATTTCGACCGCTGGCACTTTGCGGGCTCCATCAAGCGGAACTTCGAGTCCCGCCTGGACCTGTGGGACCGAGTGCTCGCCGCAGGCATTACCAGGATTGGCATGGGTGTGCTGTTTGGGCTATACGATTTCCGCTACGACGCCCTGGCGGTGATCGAGCATGGAAACTATTTGCGCCGCACTTATGGTATCGAGCCGCACGCGCTGGGCATCCCGCGCTTGAAGCCGGCGCGCGGCGTCCTGGCCTCGCAGAAGCCCAATCGCTTTACCGTCTCCGACCGCGACTTCCGCCTGGTGGTCAGTGTTTATCACATGGCTTTCCCAACTTCCCGCCTGTTCTTCAACACCCGGGAGAGTTACGACTTGAACATTGCGCTGGTGGCTGCCGGCGATCTCTTCACCGTGGATTGTGAAACCCTGCCGGGCGCCTACCTGCGCCGCCATTTGCCCGGGCAGTTTTCCACCCACGACTACCCGCCGCGCCGGGAAGTGAAGGTGAGGTTCGAGCAGCGCGGGCTTGCCTCCCGATACCTCGCCGAAGAGATGCCCTGCGAGATCGCCCCTGTTGCGCCGCCCGCGCGCGCGGCAATTGATGAGAAGCGCTGGATGGAGCAGCACGCTCAGGCGCGCGCCCGGCTGCAAGATTGGGAAATGGCGCTGGACCGGCTTTCCAGGAACGGAAGCCAGGCCCTCGAGCGGGAGGCGGCGGATGCTGCCTTGCGCGAGATACTGGAGTATTTCAAGACGGTTCTCACCTCCCATTGCCGGCAAGAGGAATCGGAATTGTTCCCGGCCCTCCTCCCGCGCGCCGAGATCGCTTCAAGAAGGGCCGCAGAGCCTGCCCTGAGCGGAGCGAAGGGTCCGGAAAGCGGGACCTGCGCTACACCGGTCCCCCACCCGGACGGCGAGATCATTTCCAAACTGGCGGCTTTTCGGGCAGACCACGAGCGCTTTGGCGTGGACCTGGATAAATTCGAGAGGCAGATGGTTTCTTATGCTCTTTCGAACGACCCTACCGTGCTCTTGAATCTCGGCGCCCGCATGATTCGTGAAATGCGTGGGCACCTGGATGCTGAAGAGCAGTTGTGGAGCGCCCTGTTCCATGGCTCCCTTGATTCTTCAGGGTAGCGCAGGATCCGCTGTTCGGTTCTGCGGTTCTTCTTCCCTGCCGCGCTGGATGGAATTTGCGCCACAGGGGCTTAGGAACTCAAGCCAGATCCACCCGTTTTTTCCTATTGCCGCCTTCCAACGTGAGTGGGTGTGCTGCCACACGCCCGCCCGAACGCCGCGAGCCAGGTTGCAAGCGAGGCGAGTTCGTGGCATGATTCGGCCAACTACAGATGTGGAAGGAGTAGTATGAATGTGCAAGCCGGAAAGGAGAATCGGCCCGTGAGATCTTACGTTTTTCGAGTGGTCGTCGAGGAAGACGCCTTTGCCGAAGGCGAAAGGGCTTATCACGCCTTTTGTCCTGCCCTTAAGGGGTGCCACACCTGGGGCCGATCCTATGACGAGGCTCTTGTGAACATCCGGGAAGCCGTGGAGCTCCTTATTGAGGACCTCCGGGAAGCCGGTGAGCCGATACCGCATGACCCTGAGTGGGGCGCGATGGAGTGGCCTTCGCCGGCTGTGGCGGTCAATGTATGACCGACATTTCGCGCGGCATCACTGCTCGGGATCTGATCAGAGCGCTTCATGCGGATGGCTTTCGTCTGACGAGAATGCGAGGCAGTCACCGAATCTACCGCCACGCCGATGGCAGGAGAGTCGTGGTAGCGTACCATCGCGTCAGTGACGCTTTTCCCATCGGTACTTTGAAAGCTATGATCGCTGACATCGGATGGACAAACGACGACCTTCGACGGTTAGGTTTGGCCCGATAGGGGGCTAAAACCCCAGCCCAGCACTCGCGAGCATCCCATCTCCGGTTCAATAGGTGGAGAATGGCCGGCCGCCGAAGGACCGTGACGCAGTGCAAATCCAAAAAGCGAATTCCTATAGAAGAGATTGTGGTCCATTATTTGTATTTTTTCCTTGACATGTTGTTTTGGCAGGAGTAATAAGGGCATTCTGAAAGTCGCCTTAGAGTCGAGAACCACTGGGACATAGTAATTGAACGAGCGCCTGCAAGGAGGAGACGACCAGCCGGGCGGGGATCGATATTTCAGGCGCCCGGAAAACGTGAAACTCCAACGCCCATCGGCTCCCTAACGTAAAGGCCCTTTTTTTGCGAGCTTGGCGAGCGAAGTGACAGGTTTTTGGGCGCTACAGTTTTTTGTATAGTTATCCCTTTTTCGGGATTGAGCCCTTCAGCGCAAGGGCCGGAGATGAAGAGTTTCGTCCGAAGAATCATAGAGTTAAGTGCTTTCACCGCTTTGGAACGTCGATTGCTAGAATTGCTGATGGGGGAATGTAGAAGAGCACCATTGTAGTCACGAGGAAGACTAAGAGCAATTCCCAGGACATTAGAGTGCGGTCGGGTTGGGTAGTCTGGGACCTTTTCAGGGAAGAGTGAAGTCAAGAACGCGACGGTCTGGCGGCCTACGTTGCGGGAGACAGTGAGGATTGGCGTAACCGAAGGACGTCACGTACAGTGCTAACTGCCAAAATAGAACCCTTTCGTAACTTTGATCGACGGGAGGCTCACCAGCCTCAGGCCAAGCCACGTCTTGGTCAATTCATAAGGAGGGTATAGCTAATGCGAAATTTGAGGGTTGTTCTTGTGGCTCTCTTCATGCTGGCATTCGCTGTGAGCTCTGCCTTGGCGCAAACTCTATCGACGGCCAACGTGTTCGGAACCGTTACCGACCCGTCGGGCGGCGTAGTGCCGGGAGCCAGTGTTACGGTGATCGACAACTCGACGAATGAGGCGCGCACCACTCAAACGAACAAGGCCGGCCACTATGAGATTATAGCCCTGAGGGTCGGCACCTACACGATTACCGTGAAGGCGAAGGGCTTCCGCGAATTCGAGATTACGAACGCAAAGCTGGAAGTAGGTAAGGATTTTACCTTCGACGCGGTGCTTGAAGTGGGGGCAGCTACCCAAGTCGTCGAAGTGCGCGCCAGCGTTGGCGCGGAGCTGCAAACACTTAATTCCACCATGGGCACCAGCCTCTCGGGTAACACCATACTCAACTTGCCCACTACGGATCGTGATATCACCTCGTTGCTTTACTATTCACCCACCGCCGCGCCCACTTACCACGGAGACCCCGGGGGCAACGAAACGGGCGGCCAGATCGGCGGCGCCATGAGCGATGAGAACACCTTCATGCTGGACGGCGCCAGCAACACCAGCGTTCTGGAAGGTGACAACGGCTACGTGAATGGTAACCACGGTGTGGTTCCCACGCCGTCGGAGAGCATCGACGAGTTCAAGGTCAACACCAACAACATGACGGCGGATTTCACCCAATCCACCGGCGCCCAGGTGCTGGCGGTGACCAAGCGCGGCACCAACGCGTTCCACGGCGCGGCCTATGATTACTATCAATCGAGCGCCATGGACTCCAACGATTGGTACAACAATTTCGTAGGCGACCCGAAGCCCTCGTTCCTTTTTAACCGTTTCGGCGGCGCCTTGGGGGGTCCCTTGCTACCCTCTATGCTGGGTGGTAAGACCTATTTTTTCATCAATTATGAGGGCCAGCGTTACCCGCGCTCAGGCCCCACTGAGACCACTGTACCGTCGGACGCGTTGCGGGCGGGCATCGTCACGATTCCAGATGCCAACGGGAACCCCGTGCAGTACAACCTGAAGACTTCCACGCAATGCGGGCCCACCGGCGGGCTGCCTTGCGATCCGCGCGGCATTGGGATCAACCCGGTCGTGTCCGCGCTGTGGTCCAAATACGAACCCGAGCCTAACGACTTCAGCGGTGGAGACCACTTGGGCAATACCTACGGTTATCGCGCTAACCTCGTGTACCCGCTTCGTGACGACATCGGGACGGTCCGGCTCGACCACGATTTCGGGTCGAGGAATCGTTTCTTCACCACTTGGCGATACTACCGGGAGATGAACCCTGTTGGCAACCAGACGGACTTCGGAGGCCTGCTGCCGGGCGACACGAAGGGTGACCCCGCCGCCACCTCCAGCAATCCGCTTCAGCCGCGTCTCTTTACCGCGGGCCTCACCACCACGGTTTCGCCCACCCTGACCAACGACTTCCGCTTCGGTTATAAACGAGACTATTGGCAGTGGGACCGGCCGGGCGCGGTGCCCCAGATTTCGGGCATTCCCGCGGCGATGGAATTCGGCGAGTCCTCCGCCCTGATCCCCATGGACAATGAAACCCAGAATGCCCGTGCCAGGTTATGGGATGCTCACGATTGGGACTACCGAGACACCCTGAGTTGGCTCAAGGGCACTCACTTCTTCCAGTTCGGCGGAGAATTTCACCACATTTGGATGCACTTCATCCGCTTCGACAACGTAATAGGAGGGCTGACTAGCCTTGTCTACGACGTAAGCAATTCCGACGACATGCAATTCGACCCGACGGTCCTGCCGCAGCCTTGCAGCAGCACGCTCAGCGCCGGCTGCCTCCCCAGCAGCTATATTGGCACCTGGAAGGGTTATTATCCCGAGTTGCTGGGCATGGTGGGTGACGCGTCGGTAGTGGCTACTCGCAGTGGAGCAAACCTATCGCTGAACCCTCTTGGCACGCCTTTGAGCAGCCATGACATCGATGACAATTACAGCATCTATTTCAGCGACGCCTGGAAAATCAAGCCCAATCTCACTCTCAGTTACGGGCTTAACTGGTCGGTGCAGATGCCGCCTTACGCCACCGACGGCGAGCAGGACATTGAGACGGATGCCCAAGGCCAGATCCTGACGCCGGCGAGTTATTACAACAACCGCTTGGCCGCCGCCCAAATGGGCCAAGTGTACAACCCGATTGTCGGGTTCACACCGATCGGGGCCGTCGGCGCCGGCATAAAGTATCCGTACGAGCCCTACTATGGAAGTTTCGGCCCGCGCGTGGGTTTGGCGTGGAGCCCTAACTATGACGGGGGTATTTTGGGCAAGCTGTTCGGCCATAAGTCCACGGTGATTCGGGGCGGTTACGCTCGCTTTTACGACCGGATTAACGCTATAGACCAGATTGCCGGCCCGACTCTGGGTGATGGATTCTTACAGCCGGTATCCTGCTATGGCCCCTCGATCACTGGCCAGTGCCAGGGTGTCGGCGTTGCCAATCCCACTAACGCCTTCCGCATTGGCGTGGATGGGAACGTGGCGCCCTTCCCGAACATCGCCCAAACCGAGACCCCTCCCATCGAGCCGGGCATTAACGCCCCCTTTGCGGTTCTCGCTGAATCGTTGGGTTACAACTTCCGGCCCGGATCCTCGGACCAGATCGACTTCAGCGTTCAGCGGCAGATGAAGGGCGACATGATCCTCGAGGTGGGCTACATTGGGCGCTGGGCCAAGCACCTCTACATAGGTACGGACTTGAATTCTGCGCCCTGGATGACGACTGCGGGCGGGCAGACTTTCGCCCAAGCCTACGCCAACCTCTGGTCCGCTGCGACGGGTAAAACGCTGCCGGGCATTTCCACCCCGGTCTCGCCCACCGCTAAACAGCCCTTCTTCGAAACGGCTCTGGCGGGCTCGAGCTACTGCGGCGGCTTCCCCAACTGCACGGCTGCCGTCGCCTCTTACGAAGGCGGGAACATCGTCTCGAACGCGGTGACGAACATTTGGAGCGATTTGGATCCCTATTGGACCGCCTTTGGGCCCGCCATGCTCTCGACCAACCAGACCGACTATGCTATAGTGGATAGGACGGATGGCGTCGCCAACTATCAGGCCCTAGTCGTTTCACTGCAAAAGCGCGCTTCACATGGCCTGACGTTCAATGCCAACCTCACTTATGGCAAAAGCCTCGGAACCCAAGCCATTAACCAGGAATATACCTTCGCCGACTTGACCAACCCCTGGAACCCTAAAACCGACTACGGATCGCAGTTCTGGGACCGGAAAGGCGTGGTCAACCTCCTGGGTACGTACGAGCTGCCTTTTAGCAAAGGCCGACGCTGGGCCAGCAGCAACCCGTTCTTGAGCAGAATCATCAGTGGCTGGTCCCTCTCGCCCATATTCACTTTCGGGACCGGCTACCCCATTCCGGTGTACACCGGTTCCTGTCAGGAGTTTGGGCAAGGCTTTGCCGGCGTCTGCGACGGGGCCATTCCCATGATGAACACGAAGACCCTCAGCAACTCACCTCACTTCGGCATTACGCAAACCGGACTGATCGGCTCGAACGGCAACGCTGCCAATGGCGGAGCGGGCGTCAACCTGTACGGGACTAACGCCGCGGCGGTATACAACTCCTTCCGGCCCATATTCCCGGGCATCGACGGGCGGAGCGACACGGTGGGCAGTCTGCGCGGGTTGTCGCGCTATAACCTGGACCTCGGCATCACCAAGGACACTCGCATCACCGAGCGTGTGGGCGTTCAATTCTTCATGCAGATGTTTAACTTTACCAATCACATGGAATTTGGCGACGCGTGCTGGGGCAGCCCTTGCCTCAACCTCCAGGATCCGGCTGACTTCGGCCAGTTGAACAGCCAGTTCAATGTGCAGGGGGGCAACTACACGCGAACGATGCAGGTTGGCCTGCGCGTTTCCTTCTAAGGCTATCAACAACTTGAATTGCTCGACTAAAAGGGGCCATTAAATTGGCCCCTTTTTTTTCCTGCGCCCGTAGGGCCGGGGCTTGCCCCGGCCACGGTGAGCGAGCGCGGACCTCCGTTTTTGAGGTCCGCGGCTTGTGTCCGGCGATTGCCTTCTCCGTGCTGCGTTTGATATCTACGAAACGAGCCGCGGACCTCAAAAACGGAGGTCCGCGCTACCCCTGAATTTTACAGAACGCCGAAAGCGATGTAGTATGAGCAACGTGCATACGATTCATATGAGGACGCCCCATGCCCGGCCAGCTAGGCGTAAAACGTCGAGTCGCAGTTCCGGGAAGGAGCGCATTACCGTTTCGCTCTCCAAGGAGAAAGTCCGCTTTCTCAAAGCCCGCAGTGCACAGAGGGAAGCTCCCTCCGTGAGCGCCTATGTCGAGCGGCTTGTCGCTGATGCCCAGGCGCGCGCGGAACTCGAAAACCTGAGCGCGCATACGGCCCTATACTACGATTCCTTATCGGCCAAAGAGGCTGAAGAACTGAGCGCCTGGGCTGAACTGGGAGAGTCCGCACTCCCACGGTAAGGAAGGAAAGCTTGGCCCCGTCTAGGTCTCGGCTCAGGGCAATCAGTGCGACCAGAGTTCGTCAGACTGCCGGATGCGTAGTGCTGGCGATGGGGGTTCTGCCTGGAGAGCTGCCAAGCGCGACATAACAGGGTAGCGCACCGCGGCAGAGCAGCAACCAAACGCGATTTGTAGGGGCAGGCCTCGTGCCTGCCCTCCGCCAGGGCACCCACGAGGGGTGCCCCTACAAGTCTCGTAAAATGCGCCTTAATCCAAAATCTAAAATCCAAAATCGCCCCGCATAACGCCCTCCTCGCGCAAGGACTTTGTGTCTCTTGCAATTCCTTGAAGAAAGATGTCTCTTATTGCGTGCTCTTTTGCGGCAATGGACCCCCGCCTTCGCGGGGGTGACGCGGGCGGAAAGCAGGCACGTGCGCAACGGGGTCATTCCCGCGCAGGCGGGAATCCATGAGGAAGGTGGGATATGCGCTGTTTCAGCCGAATTACGCGCCGCAAGTTCATCCAGGTGACGACTGCCGCAGCCGCCGGGTCAATGGTGGGTTGCACAAACCGGAACAGTCCGTGGCGTTTTTTCACGCTCGAGGAAGGGCAGACAGTGGCCGCGATTGGCGAGCGTCTCATTCCAGCCGATCAGGATCCGGGAGCGACGGAGGCCGGCGTGGTGAACTTCATTGACCTCCAGCTTATGGGTCCTTACAAGCGCTACCGTGCCAGCTACCGTCAGGGCATCAGGGGCGTCGAGCAGGCGAGCCTCGAGATGTTTGGACATCGCTTCACGGAGTTGAGCCCGGAAAGACAAGACGAAATCCTAAAGAAGATCGAACGGGGCGGCGTGGCGGGAGACGCCTGGAAGGGTCTTGGAGCGAAAGATTTCTTCTCCCTCATTCTCAGCCATACGATGCAAAGTTATTACGGCGACCCTCGCCACGGTGGAAACCGCGGGCGAGCGAGCTGGATAATGCTGAGTTTGCCTTACCCGCCCATTCGCGGACAACTGCACTATGATCTGACGAAGCCGGAGGTGTAGCGCAGACCTATTCCGCTGTAGCGGCGGTCTATGACTGGACTTGTCCAAATTACGCTCGGTCTGGTGGACGGTGACCAGCGGCTCCGCCGCCTGACTTGCGGAAAGGCTTTGCCTTTCCGAAGGACGTACATCCTGAAGAACCTCCTCCGCGCAGGCTGGAAGGCTGAGCCTTCCAGCTTGCGCGGAGATGGACGAGGGGCCCGGAACCAGCCGGAAAGCCGGAGGCTTTCCGCAAGTCGGGGCGGCAGAGCCGCGCTGAGCAATGACGTGAGCGGCTAATTTGGACAGCGCTGGTCTATGACCGCCGGTCGGCGCTCATAGAGCGCCGCTACAATTTATCTCGCTTTGTATAGGTCTGCGGCTTTCTGACATGGCTCTCAAACATGTTAATGCGGTGGTTGTGGGGGCTGGGGCCGGGGGCGGCATTGTGGCGAAAGAGCTGGCGGAAGCGGGCCTGAGCGTGGTGCTGCTGGAGCGCGGCAAGTGGTACTCGGCCTTCGACTGCCGCAAGGACGATCTCCGCAACCAGCGCACTTCAGTTCTCGGTTGTGGCTTCGGCCCCGACGACGAGCGCTATCGGCGCGTGGTCGTGGATGCCGAGGGCAATGAGCGGGTGGTCTTGCCGAGCGAAGGCGCATATGGCAACAACGCCGCCTGCGTGGGTGGTGGTACAGCCAGCTATGGAGCGATGGCCTGGCGTTTCATGGAAAAAGACTTCCGCATGCGCTCCACCTATGGCAATGTCGCGGGCAGTACCCTGGAAGACTGGCCCATCAGTTACGCGGACCTCGAGCCCTTCTATGAGAAAGCGGAATGGGAAATCGGCGTTTCAGGAGACGACTCGAAGAATCCCTTCCGCGCTCCACGCAAGAAGCCTTTGCCCATGCCGCCCCTTCCGCCCAGCCGCGAAGACGAGATCTTGAGACCCGCAGCCGAGCGGCTGGGCCTGCACCCTTTTGACATCCCCATGCTGCGCAACACCGTGCCTTACGGCGGGCGGCCGGCCTGCATGCGGTGCCGTTGGTGTGTGGGATTTGCCTGCGAGGTGGACGCCAAGAACGGCACTCAGAACACCGTGATCCCCCAGGCCCTGGCCACCGGAAACTGTGAGCTGCGCGCCGAGTGCGTGGCCAAAGAGGTCCTGACCGACGGCCGCGGGAGGGCCACCGGTGTGGCCTACTTCGACTCGCGGGATAAGCTCCGCGTGCAGCCTGCGGACTTGGTGGTAGTGTCCTGCGCGGCCACCGAGACGGCGCGCCTTCTCCTCAATTCCTCGAGCAAGCTGTTTCCTCAGGGCCTGGGGAACCGCTACGACTGGGTGGGAAGGAATTTGCAGGGACACTGCTATGCGGGCGCCAACGGGCTGTTTGATAGTGACGTGTACGACGACCTCGGCCCCGGCGCCTCCATTGCCATCTCGGATTTCAGCCATGGAAACCCCGGCCTGGTTGGCGGTGGTGTTCTTTGCAATGAGTTCATCCGCTTGCCCTACCAGTTTTCCTCCCTGGCGCCACCCACCCTGCCGCGCTGGGGAAGGGCTCACAAAGACTTCATGCGCCAGGCCTACCGGCGCTCGATCGTCGTCATGGGCCCGGCGCAGGAGATGCCAGTCTTTGAAGCCAGGGTTCAGGTGGACCCGCGGGTCACGGATTACTGGGGAATACCGGTAGCACGTCTCTCGGGCTCAAACCACCCCCTCACGGTGGAAGTTGGGAAATTTCTCGCCTCCAAAGCGCAGGCTTGGCTCAAGGAGGCTGGAGCCGTCGCCACCTGGCTGCGGCCGCCGCACGTGGGCCTCAGCGGAGGGCAGCACCAGGCTGGGACTTGCAGAATGGGCAACGACCCCAAAACCTCCGTGGTCAATAAATACTGCCAGGTGCACGACGTGGATAATCTCTTTGTGGTGGATGGCAGCGTGCACGTCAACAATGGGGGCTTCAACCCGGTGCTCACCATTATGGCCATCGCCTATTACGCCTCCGCGCATCTGGTGGAAGGTTGGAAAGGAACGCGATTCCGGAGCTGAGGAAAGGTTAAAGTGTAAAGGTTGAAGTGTAAAGGATGAAGTGTAAAAAGGGTGAAGCATGAAGAATCAGAGATGAAGGTGAAGGACGAAGTTTGAGGGGCAACGGTCGGAGGGCGGGTTTTACCCTTTAGCCTTTAACCTTTAACCTTTACCCTTTACCCTTTACACTTTACCCTTCACCTTTTTGCATTCCCATGTCCACTGAAAAACACACACCACGTTTTCGCAGGCTGCTCCTAATCGCAGTGTTGGTTGCTCTGCTCGCCCTTCCGGGTGGCAGTCTTTACTACGAATACTCCCAAGGGAAGGCCTGTGCCCGCTGCCATGAAATCTGGCAGCCTTATACGGATTGGCACACTTCCGCGCATCGAAATGTTCCATGCTCCGCCTGCCACGGGGATGTGTTCACGCTGGAAATGAGATTCCATTGGAACAATATTCGCCGCCTGGCCAGCCACCTGCGCGGCAACCTGCTGGAGCACGTCAGGCTGAAAACCCGGGACGTTTTGCAAGTGAGCGAGCGCTGCCGGAATTGCCACCAGGAGGAGTATGCCCAATGGGCCGCCAGTTCGCACAGCGCGACTTACGCGGAAATCTTTCTTGATACCAAGCACAACCGGCAGCAGCTATTGATGGATGACTGCCTGCGTTGCCACGGCATGCACTTCGAAGGAGGAATTCGCGATCTGGTAACGCCCGTTGATACTCGAGGTCCCTGGCGCCTCTCGAGGCCGGAACTCGTCGGTCGCCCCGCCATTCCTTGCCTCACCTGCCACCAGATGCACCGTGGAGGCCCGGTCTTGATCCGGCCGGGCGTGAAGGCGGCGAATGCAAGTGCCACCGAAGAGATAAACCGGCCTTCTCTGGCGCTCTTCGATCGGCGGGAGCTCGAGCACGTTTCCGTTCAGCGCCTTCCTTTGCCCAAGATGCGACAACAGGCGCGGGCCGTCAAAATCAGCCCGGACACTCGCCAGGCGCTTTGCTACCAGTGTCATGCGCCGCTGTCCACTTTTGAAGTTGGTTCCGGAGACGACCGGACGCCGGTCGGCGTGCACGAAGGGCTGAGTTGTCTCGCCTGCCATGAGAAGCACGGCCAGAAAACCCGCGCTTCCTGCTCGAACTGTCATCCCCAACTGTCGAATTGCGGCCTCAACGTGGAGACTATGGACACTACATTCCGCTCCACGAAAAGCCCGCACAACATTCACTTCGTCAAATGTACGGATTGCCACACCAAGGGCGTACCACGCAAAAGGGCAAAGGCTAAAGTCTAAAGGGTAAAGGTTAAAGGGTAAAGGCTAAAGGCTGAAGGAGGGTGTCCCCTTAACGTCTCATCCCTCTAACGTTCACGCTTCACCCTTCACACTTTACCCTTTAACCTTCACCCTTTACCCTTCACACTTCATCCCCGATGAAGGTAAAGGGCGAAGCTTGCCTTTAACCTTTAGCCTTTACCCTTTACCCTTTTTATCGCTGGTAGAGGCCCATCAACTCCGCCTGGGCGAGAATGTGACCCTTCATTGCCGCTTCGAGCTCTCTTCGGGTCGAGCGAGGGTGCAAATCCAGTTTCGCGTCAAGCGCGTAAAGCCTGATGAAGTAGCGGTGAGGTCTTCCCGGTGGGGGGCAAGGGCCGCTATAGCCTGTCCTCGAGAAGTCGTTGGTTCCTTGGCGTCCCCCGCCAGGCATCTGGTCGTTTCGCGATAAAGCCTCGGGGAGTCTGCGGTAAGCAGCCGGGAGATCATATACCACCCAATGGACAAAGACCCCCGAGGGGGCGTCAGGATCATCCTCGATGATGGCGAAACTCTGCGTGCCCGGGGGCGGGTCCGTCCAGGCGAGGGCAGGCGAGGCATCCGCAGCCTCGCAGGTGAACCGCTTGGGTATGTAGCCGCCCGGCGTGAATGAAGTGGTTTTCAGTTCAAACCTGGAGGAGGAACCCTCTTGCCCGCGAACCTCAGCAGGCACAACCAGGGCGAGCACAGCTAAAATGAGTGCCGGCAGCACAGGCAGCCTCCGGTGCATCGAAACGAGCCTGCCATTGTGGCCGCTTAGGGTAACCATAGCGATAATCCTCCTGCTGGGGGCTGGGGACTAGGGACTGGGGACTAGGGACTGGGGACTAGGGGCTAGGGGCTGGGGGCTCGGGCGGCTTTGAGTCTTAGGTTTTGGATTACCTTCTCCATCGTGCCGAGTGCTAGCTGCCTATTACTTACTGCGTTCTGCTTACCGCCTTCTGCCTACTGTTCTTCCCCAGCCCCCAGTCCCCAGTCCCTAGTCCCTAGCCCCCAGTCCCTAGCCCCCAGCCCCTGACACCTGTCCTTCACCGCTTCGGAAAAGCAAACGCCTCCAGCATGTCGGCTCGGGCCTTCTCATCTAACGCGATGACCGTGAGCAGGTCCCTTACCGAGATCATGCCGCGATACTGCCCTTGCTTGTCCATGACCGGCAGATGGTAAAAGCCGTGCTTCTCCATGAGCCGCACACACTCATCCAAGGGCGTTTCCGGCGGTACGACAGTGAGCTCCGAGGTCATGATTTCAGACACGCGCATCCAGGCAGGGCACTTGTTCTCGGCTGCCACTTTGTTGGAAATATCACTTTGCGAGACGACTCCCAGAAGCTTGCCCTGCCGGTCGCATACACCGACGGAGCGGACCTGTTTCTCCCGCAAGTAGCGAGCCGCGTCGTACACGGTGCAGTCGTCGGCGATGGAGTAGAAAACCTTCCTCGATTTGATCAGATCCCCAACTGTCATAGCTCCCCCCACGGAATCAAACTTTCCAAAATATTAGGCCGAGTTCCGCTTTTGTTGCAACTGAAATCGCGCTCAGAATGACAGGGGGTTGGTTCTGCTATCCCCAAAGGACGGGGGTCACTGCCTACCGTCCACTCCCGACTGCCTACTGCCTACTGCCTACTGCTTTCTGCCTACTGCTCCACCCACGGAGTTCGTCTCCCCATGGTAGACTGGGTGAGGGGGGTGGATCATGGAGCCTTTTCGTTATCATGTGTTTATCTGCGAGCAGGGGAAACCCGAGGGCGTGCCATGCTGTGCCGCACGCGGCGCCGCGAAGGTGCTCGAGGCTTTGCGGCAAGAAGTAGCCGCGCAGGGGCTATCGAATGACGTGCAAATCACCGCTTGCGGTTCGCTCGGCCTCTGCGAGCGGGGACCGAACATGATTGTTTACCCCGAGGGTACCTGGTACTCGAGTGTGACGCCCCAGGATGTGCCGGAAATTGTGCGGACCCACTTTCAGGCGGGACGCGTGGTGGAGCGATTAGCCAATAAAGATGCCATGGCTCTCAAGGAGGAGATTTGCGCCAACCGTGACAAAATGCTGGCCGCCCAGCGAGCCCAAGAAGCTGCCGGAGTTCTTCCCGACGATTTGAACCGCACCCTTCGAGGCTTTCAGGAAAGTCGCGTGCTCCTCACGGCCGTCGAATTGGATGTTTTTACCGCCGTGGGAAGCGGAGCGGCGGCCGAGGAGGCATCCGCCAGGACCGGCAGCGACCCCCGCGCCACCGAAATGCTGCTGAACGCGCTGGTGGCGATGGGATGGTTGGCCAAGCAAGACACCATCTTCCGCAATACTCCCCTCAGCGCAAGGTATTTCGTGGCCGAGTCCGCCGATGACGCCCGCGTTGCCACCCTGCATCTGGTCCACCTGTGGCAGACTTGGTCGACGCTCACCGCGTGCGTCCGAGCCGGCGCCTCCGTTCTTCATCAGGAAACGGATGGCCGTGGTGAGGAGTGGACTCGAGCTTTCATCGCCGCCATGCACCGCAACGCGCGCGCGCGCGCCCCGTTGGTGGTCAGAGCCGTGGGAACGGAAAGTGTGACTCGGATCCTGGATGTGGGCGGGGGTTCGGGCGCTTATTCTATTGCCTTTGCCAGCGCCAAGGAGAATCTCCAGATCGATCTTCTGGATTTGGGCACGGTCATCCCCATCGCGCAAGGCCATATTGAAAGCGCCGGTTTGGCAGGGCGCATCCGAACGCGGCCTGGGGACCTGCGGGCAGATAAGTTTGGAGAAGGGTACGACTTGGTGTTCGTGTCCGCCATTTGCCACATGTTGGGCCCCGACGAGAACAAGGACCTCTTCGAGCGGTGCTTCGCGGCCTTGGCCCCAAAGGGCCGCGCGGTGATTCAGGACTTCATCCTCGAGCCGGACAGGACTGCGCCCAAATCGGCGGCGCTGTTTGCCCTGAATATGCTGGTTGGAACCCAAGCCGGAAGCACCTACACCGAAGCAGAATACGCCACGTGGCTCAGGGAAGCGGGTTTTCAGGACGTGCGGCATGTCCGCCTGCCCGGTCCCTCGGGGCTGATCGTCGCCACGCGGGGGTAAAGCGCAAAGACGCCATCGCACACCGGCGGATTTAGTGACATTAATCCCGTTTCAGCCCCTCAAGCTCCTCCCAAAGTGCTTTCGTGGGTTGTGACAACTCACTTGACTCCCCCTTCGATGGTATAATGTTCTCCTTCCCACGGAGGTGCACATGCCGTCTGACCTTCTCCCTGACTTTTCCTCTGAACAGGAATTTGCCCACAAACTTGCTGCCCAGAAACTGGTCAAATACTGCGAGGAATTCTCCCGCTGGCGTGAAAGCAAAGGGGGCAGCGCATCCTTAGACAAATCTCTGCCAGCCCAGGGTAGGCTTGGACCACCTCCCATGAAGAGACCAGACGCCCGCGCGTCGAGCTCTTCCGCGTAGCAAAGCCAAAGCAGGATTGAGTCATTGATTCATTGAGTCATTGATCCATTGAATCATTGGGTCATTTGCTGACTGCCTACTGCGGACTGCGTTTGAAGAGCCGCAGAGTCTGCCCTGAGCGGAGCGAAGGGTCCGGAAAGCGGGACCTGCGCTACTCCTGCTTTCTGCCTACTGCCTACTGCTGTGATACCATAATCCAACTTCAACAACTGGAGGGGACCATGCAGCGTCGTGGTTTTGTTGGCCAAGTCCTGGCGGGAGGAATGCTTTGGGGCTCGGGCGTGGGTGGCTCAGCCCAACAGAGCGCCACTCCCGGCAAACTTCCAGGCGTTGCGCGCCTGCCGGAGGTTGTGATCGAACGTCCGCTTGCGGGCCAGGCTCACGCCGGCAAAGTGCTGGCCGCTATCCAACCTCATGCCGATGACATCCCCCACTTTGCCGGGGGAACTGTGGCAAAGCTCGTGAGCGAAGGATACTCGGGGTGCTTGATCAGGACTTCCAATGACGAGAAGGCCGGCAGTGGCACCGTGGGCGAAACCATCGCGAATAATGAACGGGATAACGATGCGGTGGCAAAGGCGCTGGGCCTTGCCAAAGTGTTTGATCTCGGATACCGCAATCATCAAATGGATGGCATATCGCGCGAGGAAATGCGCGAGCGCCTGATCTTTCTGATTCGTCTGCTGAAAATCGACACCGTTATCTGCTACGACCCTTGGAGTTCCTACGAAGAGAATCCTGACCATTACGTGACCGCTCAAGTGGTGGAGTCCGCCTGCTGGATGGCGGGCATGGGCAAGGATTACCCGGAACACTTGGCGGGGGGGTTACAGCCGCACAGCGTTCAGGAGAGATACTATTTCGCGCGAGGGCCGCAACTGGTCAATCGAATCGTGGATATTACGCCCTGGATAAACCAGAAGGTGGAGGCCAATCTCGCGAACAAAACGCAGGGGCCTGGCGGTGAAAACGGCGCGCGCTTAAGAGCCCGGCTGGCCGCCCAAAAACTGCGCCTTCCCATCCTGGGCAATGACGACGAGACTGCCAGCCGCCAGTATATCAAGCACTTCGTTCTCGATTACGACTCGAGGCATCTGCGGGGAGTACCCTCGGACCGGGAGGTCGGCCGCCCGTATGGGCTCGAGTGGGCCGAAGCGTTTCACTACATTGGGCCTGCGGAATCGATGCTTGAACCCTATATCGCCGAGCACGCCGTGCCGCTCTAGGACTTCAACTGCCGCACGTCCATCTTCGCCCGGTCCCACACGCCCAGCCCCAGGGCGCCGGCGATTTCGACGTGCTCGGGCTGCCGGTGGACGAAGGTGCTGAACTGGTCGGGCGTAGCTTCGACGAGCTTTTTCATCCCCACCGAAACCCGCTTGGCGTCGATCACCTCCCAGCCGATATGGTCGAGGGCGACGGGGTCGGTAGCGAAGTAGAGCGTGTTGTGCTCCCAGACGAACTGCGGCCGCGAGGCGGGTCCGCCGTGGTAGAGGCCCTTGACCCCGTCGAGGATATGAAGGACGGTCTTGTTGCGGATCACGGGCATGGCCACTACGGCGGGGATGAAGGCGTTGCATGCGTTGAGGCTGGTGGTGCCGTGACTGCGGCTCACGTTGTTGACCAGGCCGTGCGAGAGGTTCTTGAGCGCCAGCGTGATGCCAGCTGACTGATGGTCCTTCAGGCAGGGCACGTTGACAACCTTGTTGACCTCGCGGGTGATGAAACGGGCCGCATAAGAGCGGCGCGCCGTGACGTTATCGATGGTGTAGCCCGGCAGAGTCAGCGCCATCTCCATGTAGTGGTCCGGGTCGTAGCCTTCAATACCCTGCTGGATGTTGTCGCCTTCCTCGGAAGCGCAGGAGATCCGAACCCCTTCGGGCAGCCACTTGTCGTACCCGGCCCGGTAGAACTCCCGGCGGTAGCGGTCGTAAGCGACGATGTCCTGGGGCTTGACCCCGGCGGCTTGGAGGCCCGCGATGATCTCGCGCGCCACGGTCGCGTCCGACTTTACCAACGGCTGGCCCACCGGGGTAAGCTTGATTCCCACCACGTCACCCGGCTCGAAAAAGCGCCGCCAGGCATCGGCCCAACCGTCCGCGCCGGTCAGTTCCATCATCCCCCGGCGCATCATCCGGCGAACCGCCTCCGCTTGATACTCACCCGATACCAGCACGGCCGGATTCTCGACCGCCACCACTCGGCCTGGGAAAAGCCCCGGCATGGCGAGCTTGCTCGAGTCGGCTTTCGACTCGGTTCGAGCAGCGAGGGCGAACGGCTTCGCTCCCTCGGCCACAACCGCTGCCGCCAGTCCCTTGCTTACCGCCTTGAGATAATCACGTCGGCTGGTCATCATAAGCGCCTCCTGGGTTTGAGACCCTGCTCCCCATCGTCACCACGTCCCTGAGTCAAGGCATGGGTGACATAAACCCTAATGAGCGGACCCACCCGTGACATTTTCACCCTTTTGGCCGGGCTTTGGCAATCCCAAAATCTCTTGACACGGTGAAAATAATAGGCTAGAGTAGTAAGTTGAAGCTTTGCAGTGAAGCGATAAGTGGCGATGAGCATGAATAGCGTCCTGGTTACGGGGGGAGCGGGGTTTATCGGGTCGCACCTGTGTGAACGCCTGTTGCGGTCCGGAAGGCGTGTAGTGGTGGTGGATAACTTGGACGATTTCTATGACCCGCAGCTCAAGCAAGCCAATCTGGAAGCGATCAGACCAGCCGGCGAGTATGATTTCCATTGCGTGGACATCCGCGATTCCAGCCGGTTGGAGGAGGTCTTTCAAAAGGCTCGACCCGATGCGGTGGTCCACCTGGCGGCGCGGGCGGGGGTGCGGCCGTCGCTTCTTTATCCGGACCTATACACTTCAATCAATATCGAGGGGACGCTGCGCCTGCTGGAACTCAGCCGAAAATATCAGGTGCGACAGTTTGTTTTCGCCTCCTCGAGCTCGGTGTATGGTCAATCCAATCACGTGCCGTTTTCCGAAGACGATCCCATCAGTAAGCCGCTCTCAGTGTACGCCGCCACAAAAGCGGCTGGCGAAATGCTGGCTTTCACCTACTCGCACTTGTATCACCTTCCCACCATTTGCCTCCGCATCTTCACGGTCTTCGGTCCTCGACAACGCCCCGATTTGGCGATCCGGAGATTCGCGCAGCTCATACAAGAGGGAAGGGAATTGCCTGTTTTTGGCGACGGCAGCATGAGCCGTGATTACACCTATGTGACCGACGTGGTGGCGGCCATCGAGCAGGCCCTGGCATGCAGCTACCGATTCGAAATCTTCAACATTGGCAATTCCCACCCGGTACGGCTGGATTACATGATTGACACCTTGGAAAAAGCTCTGGGCAAGACCGCCATGAGAATGTACCTTCCCAGCGGGCCGGCAGAGATGCCGATCACTTTTGCCAGCCTGGACAAATCGCGAAAGCTTTTGGGTTACAGTCCAAAGGTCTCCTTCGAAGAGGGCCTCCGTATGTTCGTCGATTGGTTTAGAGGGCAGTAGGGGCTGGGGGCTGGGGAAGGGCAGTAGGCAGTCGGCAGAAGGCAGAAAGCAGAAGGCAGAAAGCAGAAGGGAGAAAGCAGAAGGCAGAAAGCAGAAAGCAGTCACCATAAGGGACAGGACAATCCAGAATCTAAAGTCCAAAGTCGCCCGAGCCCTCAGCCCCTAATTCAAAATCCAAAACTGCTTGAGTCCCCAGCCCCGAGTCCCGAGTCCCCAGTCCCGAGTCCCCAGCCCCGAGTCCCGAGTCCCCGGCCCCGAGTCCCCAGTCCCGAGTCCCCAGTCCCGAGCATCCAGCCCCGAGTCCCCAGCCCCCAGCCCCGAGCATCCAGCCCCGAGTCCCGAGTCCCGAGTCCCCAGTCCCGAGCATCCAGCCCCGAGTCCCGAGTCCCCAGCCCCTAGCTCCTAATCCAAAATCTAAAATCCAAAATCCGAAATCCCCCTGTGCTGACCGCGTTCGGTGTATTGCTTAGGGCGCGCTGGTTTCTGCTTTCCGCTTTCTGCCTCGTGCTGTCTGCTTTCAACTTCCTGCCTTGTGGTGTCTGCCTTCTGCCTCCTGCTTTCCACCTTCTGCCTTGTGGTGTCTGGTTTCTGCCTTCTGCTTTCTGCCTTCATCCTTCGGAAATGCGCCGAATCCTGGCTCCCACTTTGTTGAGTTTTTCTTCGATGCGCTGGTAGCCGCGATCGATGTGGTAAACGCGAGCGATGAGGGTTTCGCCCTGAGCGGCGAGGCCGGCAAGGACCAGGGAGGCGCTGGCACGAAGATCGGAAGCCTGCACGTTGGCCCCGCTGAGCGGCTTCCGCCCTTTGACCACCGCCCTCCGGCCGCTCACGGAGATGTCCGCGCCCATGCGCACCAGCTCGAGGACGTGGAGGAACCTGTTTTCGAAGATCGTCTCGGTGATGACGGAGGACCCCTCAGCTTGCGTCATCAGCGCCATATATTGCGCCTGCATATCGGTGGGAAAGCCCGGGTACTCCTGTGTAGTCATATCTGAAGCGCGCAGGGGTTCAGCCGCTTGCACCTCGAGCACGTTTGCCTCGGAGCCCTGGACCGAGTTCGAGGGCAGCTTCTTGATCCCCACACCCACCTCCGCCAACTTGGCCGTGATGGCGGTGAGCTGGCTCGGGTCGCTTGCGTGGGTGAGGGTGAGTCGCCCGCCGGTGATCGCGGCGGCCGCAAGGAACGTGCCCGTCTCGATGCGATCGGGGATGATCCGGTGCTCGGCTCCGTCGAGACGGCTCACTCCTCGAATGGCAATCCGGCCGGTTCCGGCGCCTTCAATCCGTGCGCCCATTTTATTGAGCAGCGCAGCCAAGTCCTGGACTTCAGGCTCCTGCGCCGCATTCTCCAGCACCGTGGTGCCGTCGGCCAGTGTGGCGGCCATCATCAGATTTTCCGTGCCGGTCACCGAAATGCTATCGAAGTAGAAGTCCGCGCCTTTGAGCCCGTCCGTCCGGGCGTCGATGTAGCCGTGGTCGATGTTAATCGTGGCGCCGAGCTTGGCCAGCCCTTTGATGTGCAAATTGACGGGACGCAGACCGATGGCGCATCCGCCGGGAAGTGAGACCCGAGCGCGCCCGAACCTGGCCAGAAGCGGACCGAGCACAAGGATCGAGGCGCGCATCTGCTTCACGAAATCGTAGGGGGCGACCAGATCGCTCAGCCGCCGGGCTTCAATTTCCACGCGGTTGCCGTGGTCCTCATGCGCGATCGAGGAATCGGCGCCCAAGTCCTCCAGCAAGCTCCGCAGCGTGCTGATGTCGCGAACCCGCGGGACATTGCGAAGGACCACACGCTGCTCAGTGAGTAGGGCGGCCGCCATGGCCGGCAAGGCGGCATTCTTCGCCCCGCTGATGCTTACCTGGCCCTCTAAGGGGTGGCCGCCTGAGATCAAGAATTTGTCCACTTCTCCCTCCCCTGTAATCCCCTCAGTTTTGGGCGCTGTAGGGGCAGGCCTCGTGCCTGCCCAATCCAGGGCGCCCACGAGGGGCGCCCCTACGTCGTTTTTCTTTTCCCGCGCTTCGGCGCTTCAAGATAGAATGAAAGTGTATGCCTCTGAGCCTCTTCGGATCGAGTGAAAAAGAGAAAAAGCCTGGCCTTTTCAATCGCCTCAAGCAGGCCGTGGCTTCCACCAAGGCCCAATTGGTGGAGCGGCTGGAGGAAATTGTCGAAGGGAAGCAGACGGTCGACCAGTCGGTTCTCGACGACCTCGAAGCCACGCTCATCACCGCCGACCTGGGAGTGAAGACTACGGGGGAGATCCTGGACCGCCTGCGCGAGCAGGTCAACTATAGAAAGCTTACCGAGCCCCGGCAGCTTCGGGCTGCGGTGGAGCAGGAGATTCTCAACATACTCGAGAATCCCACACTCGGCCGGCAAGCCGCGGCCCCTGCGGCCAGGCAGCCGCCTGCCGGCATGCCCGCCGTAATCTTCGTGGTGGGAGTCAACGGGGTGGGCAAAACCACAAGCATTGCCAAGCTGGCGCACCTCCACCTACAGCAGCACCAGAAGCCGCTGCTGTGCGCGGCGGACACTTTCCGCGCCGCCGCCACCGAGCAGCTTGAAATATGGGCGGACAGGCTTAACCTGGACATCATCAAGCAGAAGCCCGGCGCCGATCCCGCCGCCGTGCTTTTTGATGCACTCGCCTCCGCCCGTACCCACCATTACGACCTGGTGATTGTGGACACCGCGGGCCGGCTCCACACCAAGGACAACTTGATGGCCGAGCTCCAGAAGATGTGCCGCATCGCGGCGCGCGAAATCCCCAATGCTCCGCACGAGGTCCTCCTGGTGATTGATGCGACCACCGGCCAGAACGGGCTGGCGCAGGCCCGCCAGTTTATCGACCACGGGGGAGCTACCGGCATCATCCTCACGAAGCTCGACGGCACGGCCAAAGGCGGAGTGGTGATTGCAATCGCGCGCGAGCTGGGCCTGCCCATCCAGTTTGTGGGCGTCGGCGAAAAAGTGGACGATCTTCTCCCCTTTAACCCGCGCGAGTTCGTGGAATCATTATTTGAGTCCTGAGCAGGATGCTCAAAAAAGCTTTTCACGCTTCCCCTTCGTCCTTTGTAGGGCCGGGGCTTGCCCCGGCCTCATTCGTTTCCGCAGCATCGGCGGGTCCACACGAGGCCGGGGCAAGCCCCGGCCCTACAAACCCAACTGTCAGGAATCTTATGACTATGAAAATCAACACCGTGATCTTCGACTTTGGCTATGTCTTGAGCCTCCCTCCGCAAACCTCCGACTATCAGAGGCTGGCAGCAGTAGCAGGGATCGATGGGAAGCCATTCGAGGAGATCTATTGGGGCCAGCGCGCCGATTATGACCGGGGAGCCATCGATGGTCCCGCTTATTGGCGGCGCATTGCGGAAGCAGCAGGCAGGGAAATCACGCCCGCCCAGATCGACAGCCTCATCGCGGCGGACATTGCCATCTGGATGCGCGCGAACCCCGTCATGATGGAGTGGGTCCGGGCACTGAAGGGTCGCGGCCTGAAAACCGCCGTGCTCTCCAACATGCCCATCGAAATCTCGAGCTACATGCGGCAATACGCTCCCTGGTTCCGGGATTTCGACTATGTGTGCTTTTCCGCGGAAGTGCAACTCGCCAAACCCGAAGCTGCCATCTTCTACGCTTGCCTCGAGGTCGTGCGCGCGAGACCTGAAGAATGTCTTTTCATTGACGATCGCGCGGAGAATGTGGAAGCGGCGCGGGCGCTCGGCATGCATGCCCTGAAGTTCGTCTCGGTCCAGCAGTTGGCCGTCGAAGTTAAACCTCTCAACCTCCCCGCACCCTTGGCTGACTCAGCCGGTCGTTGAAAAAACTTTCGCGGGTCTTTGTAGCGCCTGTCTCCAGGCAAGCTAGTCCCTAAATCGAAAGCGCCGTGGGTGGCGCAATCGTCCCTGGGGAAGCCCGGCCGGATCACCTGGCGGAGTTTATCCAACTTCTCCGTCAGGCGCGCCGCCATGTTTCTCGTGCCGGCGGGGCCTCTAATGGCCGAACAGGGCCTCGACGTCACGCCGGGCGTGCACCACATGCATAATACACACACCAGGCTCCATGATGCGGTAGAGGATCAGATACTCGCCCACCGGGAAGCTGCGATAGCCACGCCGCAACGCGTCACGGCGGCGACCGGCACGGGGGTTGTCTCCCAATAATTCGAAGTAGTGTGTCAGCAGATCGATGAATCGGTCGGCGGCTCGCTCATTATCCTCGGCAATATATTGCCAGATCTTGAGCACATCCCGCCGGGCGCGCCTGGCAAGGCGGTAGGTCATCATCAGGGGCGCTCGCGCTCGTGCAGCTCTCGTGCCTCGCGTTTCAACTCGTCGGCCAGCCTGGGCAATGTTGCGTCGGTATAATCGCTATAGTGTCCGGCTTCCAGATCAGCCTCGGCTTCGTCGAGCGCCGCCAGTAGCTCCAGTCGCGCCCGCTCGCCTTCCTCCCAGCGTACCATGGCGTCACGCACGGCGTCTTCGACGCTGGGGTAACGACCGCTAGCGACGGCCTTGCGGATAAATGCTTCCTGGTCCGGCGTGAGTTGCACATCCATCGCCTTCAGCGTAATGCTTGTGTGAAGCCCTGTCAAGACGAAGGCGGCGCTGAGCAGTGATGAGTGACAAGTGGCGAGTGACGAGGAACAAGACCTGGAATTGGGGGAGCAGGATTCAGGGAACAGGGAACGGCAAACGGTCAGGCGAACTCGTAGAGAGGGACGGTGCGAAGGGCCGGGGGAGTGGCGGTGAGAAGGGCCTCAATCCGGCGTACGGTTTCGGGCGTCAGCAGAACGTCCCCGCAAACGTTGCATACGTCGGCGGGAACGTGATCGATCACGATGACCTCGCCCCGGTGTTTCACGGTATGGACGACCGTTCGCGCTTCATACGCGCCTGGGCATCCTGCAATTGAGCATTTCAAGGTTGGCTTCTCCTCTCCCGAGCCGTTCGCCACTTCGGCGGCCGGGGTTCGTACACCGTAATCAAGATTAGCATCGGCTGCGCGGTTGTGCAAACGATATGGAGCGGGCGGCCTTTGTCCGTCAGTCCGTGCATCAAACAGCACGCGCCGCGTCGGTGTTCAGGGTAGTGCTCCAGGGTTTCTCCCCGCCAGATCGCTTCCAGGACCTCGTCCAGGCTGATGCCCTCTTCGACCATCTCTTGCTGTGCTTGCTGAGTGATTCGAAGGTCCCCGCCCGCTGCCTGGGACTTGATGTGGAGGGGCAAGGCTTCGAGTTCCATGGCGTCAGGCTCGCTCATCAGAGGGAATGGATGACAACGCGTGGCTTAACGGGAGGCAGCTTGGGCATACTCGAGTTCCAAGGAGGTAACCAGTGTTTCGTTGTCAGTCGGGACTGGCTCCCCGTGTTTGTTGAGGCTCTCGATATAGCCGCATACAGTCAATTCAATCAATCCTCGGAGGGGCGCTGAGCGCCATGAAGGACGGCGAGAATTATGAGGCGGTCATCCCGCAGTTGGTAGGGAACGATGTAAGGGGTATCGGCGATGACCAACTCGCGCGTCCCGGCTTTTCGCCCTGGACGGCCGAGGTGGGGATACTGGGCCAGCAAGGCAACGGCTTTGCGGATGGCAGCGGCGACATTTCGCGCGGCTTGCGGCTTATCGCGTTCAATGTAGGCTTGAATATCGGCCAGGTGCCGGACGGCCTTGCGAGTCCAGACTATTCGCATGAGGGTGCGGGGACCCTTCGTTTCTTGCCCCAAGACTTGAGCCAGCGCTCAACCTTTTCGTGAGGAACTACCCGACCTGCTTCAGCGTCGCACAGGCCTTCCTCGATTTCTGCCAATTGCCATTGCTGCTCCGCCACGTAGTTTCGGAGGGCGTCCGCCGTGAGCCAGGACCGGCTGCGGTCCACGGCCTTCGCCAGTTTATCAAGGCGCTTCCTCAGATCCGCCGGAACCCGTACGGTGAAAGTTAACGTCTCCCCCATAATTCTGTAATCTCCAGTGTACACCATAGCACAAACGGCGATGGGCTCGCAATCACACGCTCCAGGCTCACGTAGCGCCTAACCTCAAAGCCAAGGTGGCAACACTGCAAGAGTCCTAAGAGAAAGCCGCGGACCCCAAAACCGGGGGTCCGCGCTACCACGTCATTCAAACTGCCTGCGGAATGTGTCCAGTTGTTGTCGGAGGTGCGTGACTTCTTTCCGCAGGCTTTCAAGCTCTGTTTCCAGGCGCGCGATCCGCTGTTCATCTCGAATGCCTGGCGCAGCAACGGGCTGGGCCTCCGCCGGCTCGCTCCACGCTTCCATCTCCCCGGCCAGCAGGTGCGCATAACGCGACTCCTTCGTGCCCGGCTGGCGTGCCAGTTTCATCACGAGGGGAGGCTCACGCTCCATCAGGCGATGAAGCGCGGACTCTACAACTCCGAGGTCGTCGAATTTGTACATTCTTTCCGTACGTCCGCGCAATTCGCCCGGAGTCTGCGGACCGCGCAGCAAAAGCACGCAGAGCACGGCCATTTCTCTTCGATCGAAGTTGAAGACCTCCTGCAAGCGGTGTGCGTGTTTTGGAACGCGGCTGTCCGCGCTGGTCACTTGGCCCGCCAGGTTTTTCTCATTCAGGCTGTCCAGCGCCTGCCTCACCGCACTCTCGTCCAGCGTCATAACCGGATCGCGGTTGGACTTCTGGTTGCAGGCGTTGACGAGGGCATTCAAGGAGAGCGGATAGTAATCCGGCGTGGTGATTTCCTTTTCCAGAAGCGCGCCGAGAACTCGGACTTCAATTTCATCGAGCTTGGTCATGGCTCGCTTTGAACCTCGCCTTCCCTCCCGGCACTGAGCAACCATAGCAGGAAGAGCAACGCCAGCACGCCGAGCAGCAACCCATTCCACCGGTAGAAAGCGGCTTGTGGTGAGAGCAACGAAAGCAAAGGCTGCCCCACCTCCAGACAAAAAACCGCGCCCAAATAGGCCAGCAGGTTATTGCGGAAGAACCAGAAAACAATCGCCGCCCCAAGGGCAAGGGGAACAAAGCCCATCACCCACGCGGCAAAGAACTCGCGAGTCGAATGCGCCTCCGCCGGCCCCAGCGCAACCAGCGCCAGCAGGATTCCAACCCACAGCCACCAAGCGCGCTTGGTCCATCCGAAACGAATGACGTAGATGGCCAATCCCAGCCCGCAAATGAAGACGATGCTCGACCAGAGGGCGTGCAGGAAGAAGCCCGCACCCGGCAGAGCGGCATTGAGCATTTCCGGGAAAACCTCGATGTCCACCGGGGCAAAGGCGTGAAAGCGGCTGGCGAAGAGCGCTCCCAACTTGGCCAAGCCCGTATCGGCAGCCAGAACCAACACCATACATACTACGGCATCTCGCCGCCACAGGCGCCGGGCACTGCTTCTCAAGAGCTGCCAAGCCTCCGGATACAGGCTCGCTGCGAGGCCCGCCAGCAGCCAGCAAAGCAAGCCCGCCAGCAATGGAAACATTACCATACCGACGACTTCGTACAGCCGCGAAGTGGATAGAGGGATGGAAGTCACATACTGGCGGTCCAAACCCGGCCATTGGTTGAGCTCGGAAAGAAGCAACAACACCAGGAACAGAGCGCTTACCTTGGCCGCGGGACGCCAAGGCATCTGACCGGACCTGATCTTCAAGACCAACAAGACCACCCCAGCTCCGAGAAAGGCCAAACCCACCAGAATGCCCGCAAAAGAGAGCACCGTATTAACCAGACTCGAGGAACGGCGCGCCCGTTCCCACGCTTCCGGAAGCTTGAACGAGCGCGCAAACCCCACCACCTGGTCACCGGCCACCTCAACCTCGAGGCGATAATACGCGTCGGCCACATTGCGGGGATCGCCGGCTTTGGCCTGCCACACCAACGTATAATCTTCGCGAGCCTTCCGTTTCTCCGCTTCCGAACTCTGGAGATCGAAATCCGAAAGATGATAGCCTTGCTCCTCGACATACCTTGCGGCCAGGGTCTGGGCCTGTTCAGGAGACAGCGAAGCCCCCGGCGCGTCGTCGTCCAAAATCCTGCGATAGCCGAACGCCTGGCCCGTGGTTGGATCCAAGAAGACGTGGTGCTCCTCTTTTTCCAGCGGCCGGAAGTAACGCACCTCAAAGACCGAAAGGCGGGTCGCCAGCCGGTAAATCTGGTCGGCCTCCTTGATGGATTTGTGCTCGAGCAAATAGTGGACTGCCAAGGGGTCAACATTTCCGTGAACCCAGGCCACCTGGCGGTAACGTCCCGGGTCGACGTGCTGCTGCCGAAGGTAGGCATCAGCCGCGCGGAAGGCTTGGGCGCGGGTGATCCGCAACGAGAGCCCCTCCCCAAAACGATAAACAGGAATCACGGCGAGCAAAATGAAGATGAGGGTGAGGACTCCGGCCAGCATCAGCCGGTTTTGGGACAAGGGTTGATAAACAACAGGGGCCTCTGGTTCCGCGACCTCTTTGCGACCCGGCCTGGAAATGCCCTGGCGCGCGTTGGTAAGCGATTCGTCTTCGCTGAATGTCCCCGTACGCCAATAAGCAACCAGCGCGACCAGCAGCGGGATCAGCATGATGCCTGCGGAGGCGGCGCCCGAGGCCATCAGGTAATGATTGGGAGAACGAATGAGAAGGAAGGCTGTGTAAAGGGCATCCACCGAATAGTGCCAGATCAAGGTGGCCAGAATGCCGAAACGCAGCATGATCAGGCCCGTCACGATGCCGCCCAGTCCCACCTCGAGGCCGCGAATGAAGAATGGCTGGTTCGGATATGCCGCGTGGCCGAATCCCCATATGAAAGCCGAGAGTACCACCGCGAGAGGCAGGGAGCGCAGCAACTTCCTTAGGAATGGTATGGAAAAAGCCCGGAATATCATTTCTTCCGAAACAGCCGGGTAGAATCCGATGAAAAGCACCGTGACCCAGGGGAATCGTGTATTCAGCAGGTCGGTAAAGGGAACTTCAGCGGGCGCCCACGCCCCCAATTTGTTAGCGGCAAGATAGAAAACAGTCTGGTAAGCAAAGAAGAAGAAGGTGAGGGCGATTCCCACCACATTGGCGATAAAAAACGAGCGACTTCGCAGGCCCTGCCAACAGAAATATCTTCGCAGGGAGAGTAGGCTCGGAAAAGCCTCGCGGTACACCGGCTCCGAGGCCGCCACCAGCAAGAAAATAGCTGCGCCAATGCCGAGCGCCGAAAGAAGGTTGTCCCACAGGAAGCTGGTGACAAAGCTCGAGTACGAGTCGGTGGTTTGGTAGCCGAATTGAGCCAGGGAAAAGGCGTTGAACTGGCCCAGCAGGTACAAGGCGGCGGCTACCCCGCCGAAAGCCAGGGACATCCTAACCGGCACATCACGGTCGCGCAGGCGCCGGATTAAAATCACCAGCATGGCGACGCACAGCAGAATCATGAAAACCGCGTCCACGGTTCCGGCGGCATTGTTTCGTGAGCGGAGCTTCTCGTAGTCGCGAGCCCACTGCTCCGGAACCTTGACGAACTCCCGGTAACCCGTCACTTGGTTGCCATCCACCTCCACCCCGATGCGCAGGCTTCCATCACCGAGGTCCACACTTTTCAGCTTCCACGTGAAGTCATGGTCGGTGCGCGCCGGGCGCTTCTCCGTCTGCGTCTCCACGAACTCGAGGTCGGCAAGGTTCCGCTTCATCACCTGACTGAGAAATGTCTCCGCGATGGTCCGGGCAGAAGCCTGATCGAGGGCGGCGCCCGGCGCGGCTTCGGGGATATCGTGGTCAAAGCCCACTACGTCGCCCGCAGGCGCCAGGTCCACGCGGAATTCTTCCTTCTGCCGCGGCTTGAACCAGCGATGGGACCAATGCCAAAGATGAACAGGCCCGCGAGTCAGCCGGTTCATCCGTTCCAGGCCTTGCGTGCGCTCCAGATAAACTTTCGCCTGATCGTCGTAATCGAAGGCCGCTGCATGGCGGTAACCGTCCAGCTTGAAGCCACGCTCGGCAAGGAACTTCTGCGCCAGGGGAGCAGAGTCGTCCCGGTTCACACGGAACTGAATCGCCGCTTCCGGAAACGCATGCGAGAAGTACTTGACGCCCACGGCGAGCGAAGCAGCCGCGATGAGGATGGCAATGACAATGGTCTTGCTGTCGGAAGACGTCAGTTTAATGGGCATGGGCTCCTCACCATTCGAACACTCATACGCCCGCGGCTTTTTCCCCTTTCAACCACTTCAGCATGACCCAGGCCGAGGCGCCGTCCGCATAATAGTTCCGGACGCGGTCCACTTTCCTGTAACCGCGCGCCTCATAAAAGCGCTGTGCCCCCGTGTTGTTCTCCGCGGCTTCGAGGTAAACAAACAGCAGTTTCTGATTCTGCGCCCAATGCTCGGCGGCGTCCATCAGTAAGCTTCCGACTCGTCGCCGCCGCCAGCGGTCCACCACGTCGATGGTCACAAGGTGCGCCACATTCTCCGCCTGGCGCTCGGCAATGAGGAAGCCGACGATTTCCCCGCTTTCCTCCGCGACCCACGTCCTGCTTTGCCGCTGGCTTATGAACCCGTTCAACTCCGCACGCGGATAAGAAATGCCTGGCGCGAAGCAAGCTTGATCGATCAGGTATAGTGTCTCGAGGTCCTCGGAACGGAAAGCGCGCAAGTGCATAAGAACAGGATTCAGGAGTCAGGTCGTCACTCATCGCCTTGGGCTTGCCGGCATTGGCCTTGGCCCTGATCCCATCCAGGGCTTCGTGCCCTAGCTTCATCATTCCGAAACTGTTTGCTCATAATCAGATATTACACTAAAGAACTTAACCGTCAATGCTGAAATTGGCGTACAATTTCTAAGTGTGATGGGGCACAAGTTGAGCAGCAGGAGGCCAGTTTGGGAGTTCGACACGAATGGCCGGTAGGCTCCTCAGCCGTGCGAATACGGCTCGAGCCATCGCCAGATTTCGCCTTTTTGCGCGACTTTCTGCGCGGTTCAGAATTCACCGAAGAGTCAGTTTGCCGCCGGTTGGGCATGGCGGGGCTTAACGAATTCCTCTCCAATGACCGCGCGCGGGCAACTCTTTCGGGTGAATCGGATGGGCTGGGGTTATTGATCCGCCTGTTTCTGCTCGGAGAGCCGCTGGGGGTAAAGGACTTGGAGTCCGCGCTCCCGGCGCGCGCCTTGCAAGCCATGAAGGATCTGGGCTTGCTGATTGAAGGCCCTGCCGATGACGCGAGAATGTGTGCCAGCGTGGCGCTCTATCCGGTGGGGCGGTTGTTGATTGTCTCGGATCGGTGGACTACGCCGGAAGGTAACGCGCCTGAGTTGCCAGAGGATTTTGTGTTTCCGGCGCTTACTGCCAACACCTCGCAATTCATCGCGAGTTTGCCGCGCGAGCCTTGCGACAGTTTTCTCGAACTTTGTTCCGGGACCGGCGTGGCGGCGCTCCAGGCCGCAGGGCACGCGAGCCACGCTTGGGCCGTTGACATCACCGAACGGTCTACGCAGATGGCGGAGTTCAACCGCCTGCTCAATGGGGTTAACAACGCCACCACGATTGAAGGAGACCTTTATGAATGCCTGGGCGATCTGACGTTTGACCGTATCGTCGCCCATCCACCCTATATGCCGGTGTTGAACCGTGCCCAGATTTTTTACGATGGGGGCTCAGACGGAGAGCAAGTGACGCGCCGCATCGTTGCGGGCCTCCCCCGCTATCTGCGTCCGGGCGGGCGCTTTTATTGTCTGGCTCAAGGCTCGGACCGCGCTGGCGCTCTGTTCGAGCAGCGTGCAAGGGCGTGGCTGGGCGAAGAGCAGTTGGAATTTGATGTGATAGTCATTGTCAGGCAATCGCAAACCCCTGCGGAGGCGGCAATGCATTATGCCGTGAAGTCAAAGGGGGGTGGCCAGGCAGCCCATCAAATGAGAGAAGGTTTGAGGGGCCTGGGTATCCAAAGCATGGTCTACGGATGGATGATCATCCAGAGAAGGGAAGACCTCCGTCCGGTCTTCACGATCCGGAGATCGGTCGGCCCGAATACCGGGAGGGATGAGATCGCTTGGCTCCTGAAGTGGGAAACTGCTGCCGTTATGCCTGAGTTCGCTGATAGATTTGCTGAAATGCGCCCGATCGCCGTCCCTTCCCTTGAACTTCACACCATCCACCGGATGAAGGAGGGGGATTTGGCGCCTGAGCAATTCTCGTTGCACGCTGAGCATCCTTTCAGCGTTGATTGCCGAGTGCAGCCCTGGATGGGTTTCCTGCTCCCGCAATGCGATGGGAAGTTGACGGTGCGGGAGCTTCTGGAGTTTTGCCGGCAGAACAACTTTGTCCAGGCTGCGACACCGCTCGTGGAGTTTGTCAACCTGCTGAAGGTCTTTATCTCGGGCGGATTCCTTGAAGTAGAAGAGTTCAAACTGCCTGTGAACACAGTCGGCGGCGGAGAGAAGGAAGAGAGCAATTCAAATTGCTCGCACCCTCCCACTACTTGGGCAGGGCACTCTGAATGATCTGCAAGTCCTGCGCCGCTGCGGGAGCGTGAAAGACATAGCGCTTGGAACCGGTGATCTCGAGATAAAACCCCTTGCCAGAGTCCGCAAGCCCGACCTTCTTAACCTGGGCTACGGGATAGTTAAACGAGTCCTTCGAGTTACTCGCCTGGAATTGAATCTTGCCCTGTCCCACGATGAGAGTTCCGTTGCAGCTTCCCACCACGTGTTTGTGCTCGACGGGCATGGAAGCCAGCAGACTGGGGGTGATGGTCAAAACACGGCCGGGGGAAAGTGTGACCTTTTGCTTGACCTCGTCGTAAGGCTTCGCTACGACCTCGAGGGCATGGTCACCGGCCGGCGCCGGACTGATTTCCAAACGTCCATTGGCGCCCGTCTGGCCAATGGCCTGACCGTCAATGATGACCTGCACCCCTGGAATCGTCTGCACCACAAGCTTGGGAGGGGCTAAGGCGGGCCCTGCGGGCGCGGCGCTTTCCAGAGCAACTTCATTCGCAGCCAAGTGTACGCTTCCGCCTGCTACGAATTGCTTTTGCAGTTCTTTGGGCCTGAAAAGGTCCTTCTTCAATACAACGGTATGCGTTCCCGGTTTAATATTGGAGGCGCTAAAACTGCCGTCCTGCTGAGTTGCACCCAGGGGCTTGCCGTCAAGCAGGACTTGCGCCAACGGTGTGGCTCCGGCGATAACCAATGAGGCCACGGCAGGAACAGGCTGGAGTGCGAAGATCAGTTTTGCCCCCTGCCCTTTTTGAACATTGACCTCCTGGGGAGGCGCATTCTGGAATCCCTCCTTGAACACCGACACCGTGTATCGCTTCGGTTCAAGGTTGGCGATCACAAGCTGGCCGTGCTTCGTCGTGCGCGGGTATTTCCTCCCATTCAAGAGGACGGTTGCGCCGTCCTCACCCGCCACAACCAGCAGATTGCCGACATTCCGATCCGCACTCAGGAAAAGCGTCAAGGCCGACGTGGCGCCCACCTGAAAGCTTACCTTCCTCTCATCCTTTCCTGTGCCCACGACCAAATCGTGGGTTCCAGGCAGGAGATCAGGCAGCTCCAGCGGATTGGAACCGAGGGCGCCGATCTCCCTACCGTCGATCGAAACCGGCATGGGGCCGTAGCTCGACACCACTTGGCCCTGGTGTGGGCCATTGGTAACGGCAATCGCCTTCAGGTTGTTTGTTTCCAGAGGCCCCTGAATGAGTGGCATAGAATCGTGCGCGCTCAGAATAGAGATTTTCGCCTGAGACGTCCCGTCATTGATTTCCAGCGAATGTTGCCCATCGGAAAGGTTATCCAGGCTGAATTGCCCTCCCTCCAGCGCGCCCACTTCGTTTCCATCGAGCGCAACTTTCGCGTTTTCCAGGTCCGTGTAAACCCTTAATCCCGCCAGTTGTGGCGGCGGCGTTGGAGTCGCTGTTGGAATTGCCGTCCCGCCGCTCGCGGCCCCTTTGCTCGCAAGCCGTTCCTTGAGCATGCGGGGCACTAACAGAGCCGCGAGCACGGCAACAACCAACACGGCTGCTCCCGTTGCAATCCAGAGAAGAACGTACAAACCGGACTCGGGACTTGCAGGCGCAGGTGGAGTTGCAGCAGCCTGTCCCCCTACAGGCGCCGGCTGACTCGCGGGCAGGGAAGCGCTAGAAGGCGGCGCGGTGGAAGATCCGCCGGGCCGGAGTGCGGGCCCTGCGCTACTTGGGATTTCTCGGGCATCGTCAAGGCGCAGCAGTGCGTCAAGGTCGGGTTGGGGGGCTGGGCGTTGGCGCGCTTGCACGTAATCCTTGCTCAGTGTGGTTTGAAGTTGCGAGAGGCGGGGATCGGTGGGAGAAGAAGTCAACCCTTCCTGGACTTGGGCGAGAGCCCCACCGATGTCCCCTTGAACCTGGGCGCGGCGCGTCCGGGTGATGCAGAGTTGAATAAATTCTTCCCGCTTGCGGTCCTGGGCGAGGGTGCGGAGGCTCGTGGCAAGAGGGTGGCCGGGATCAAGTTCCAGAACCTCTTGAAGCAGGATCTCGGCGGCGCGCCAGTCAGTTTCCAGAACGGTCTGCGCGCGCTCCGCCAGCGCATCCAGAAGGGCTCGTTTTACGGCTGGATTGCGCTCATCCTGGCGATGAGCCTTGCGCAAAACCTCTAGCCCTTCCTGAAAGTGCCCCGCCGCCAACATCTCCTGGCCCTCACCAAGCAAGCGCAGCGCCTCTCCCGTGCGGTCTTTGCCCTGTTGGATCAACTTCTCCAGTTCCGCCAGCTCGGCATCGTCAGGGAATTCTTCCCCTGCTTGGCGCAGCACGGCCAGCGCCCGCTCGTAGTCCCCGCCGGCCATTTGCTGTTCAATCTGCTTCACCCAGCGTGCCTTGGCTTCCGCGAGAGCCTGTTGTTCACGCCGCTTGCCCAGGCGGTCGATCTCAAAACTCAAGCCGGGGTAAGGGCTGTAAATGGTCCGCAATATCTCCCACTGAGCCAGCGCATCAGTGAACTGCCCGCGCTCCTCGTGCAGGCGGGCTTTCGCGACAATCGAGTTGACCAGATCGCGCTTCTCACGCGAGAGGTGGAGGGCGCGCTCGAAGTGTGGCTCGCCGGGATGGAGTTCGAGGGCTTCTTTGAGGATGTCCACGCGCTTGTCGAGATTTGGTTCAGCCTCAATCCGGCGGTCAATCTCGGCAATGCGCGCCGAGAGTTCCTGTCGTTGCTTGTCCTCGAGGTCAAACTTCACCGCCTGAAACAGGGCGTGCCCCGGGTACTTGGCGAGATACCGGTCACAAACCGAAAGCGCCGCCGGAAGCTTGCCTTCCGCGAGCAGTTTTCGGGCCTCGGCGTAAGCGCTGTTCATGGCGTCGTGCTCGGACCTCACCTGGTTGTAAAGCGAGCGGTAGGAGGCCGCCCTTTCGGGTGCGGAGGTATCGGGAGCACGTTCGTCCAATTCCAGCACATGCTGGAGCTTGCTGAGCGCGGCACTGACTTCACCGCGGCTCCAGGCCTCGACCGCCGCCTGGTAAAGCTCGTGTTTTTCGATGTGGGTGCGCTGGTATTCCTGCTCCTGCCAGTCGACTTCGTTCAGGAGTTGTCCCACACGGCTGTCCTTAGGTTTCAGTTGCAAGGCGTTTTTCAGCGCTTCGCGGGCGTGGCCGTAGGCATGGTTCGCCAAGTGTTGGCGGGCAAGATTCAGCCAATCCTCGGTCTTGCCGGCACTCCTCTTTTCCTCGATTTCGCTCTTCAGGCTCAGGGCGCTGGCATTGGTGGCATCCAGCTCGAGGGCCTCCTGCACCTTCTGCAAGGCCAGCGGGTACTCCTGTCCCGCCATGCGCGTTTTGGCGCTTTCCAGGAGCTGCTGAATACGCTTCTGGCGCATGGCTTGATCGACTTTGAGACGAAGCACCGTCATGTCGTGGTCGATGTGTCCTTCCGCCTCGAGCTCACCCAGTATTTCAGCAGCAAACTGGTAGTCCGCCTGCTCGAAGGCCGTGGCGGCGCGTTGCAGGCGCGGGCGGATTTTCGACGAGTCAAAAATCTCAATGGGTTCATTGCGCATCGCCCGCTGGAGGGTTTCGGCAAAATCGCGGGCGGTTGAGAAACGGTGGTACGGCTGTTTCGCCATGGCCTTATGGATGACCCTGGCTACGGTAGGGCTGACCGTGGGGTTGAGATCGGAGGCGGGCGGCGGAATGTAATGCACGATGGCCTGGGCGATGTCGCGGTCAGTTGGACCGTCGAAGGGCCGTCGCCGGGTCAGAGTCTCAAAGGCTACCACCCCCAGGGCGAAGATGTCGGAAAGGGGGGAAGGAGGCTTCATCTCGATTTGTTCGGGGGCCATGTAAAGCAAGGTGCCCTTCAGTCCGGTGCGGGAGTGGGTGTCGGCCACATGCGCCATTCCGAAGTCAATAATCTTCACCGAATCATCTTCCAACACGATGATATTGTTTGGCTTTATATCGCGGTGGATAAGGCCCTTTTCATGAGCGGCGTGGAGTCCACGGCAAGTTTGTGAAATGATGTCCACGGCACGCTCCACGGTCAACCGGTGGCTCGCGGTCTTGATCAACTGGCCCAAGGACTGCCCCGGCAGCAGGGGCATGATGAAGTAGGGTTTCGTGGCGCCTTCGATTTCAAACTCGCCGATGTCAATGATCTCCACAATGTTGGGATGGTTGATGTGAGCCAGGACTTCGTATTCACGGTGGAAGAGTTGCAGCGCCTGCGGATCGGAGACATCCAGCAAGGTCTTGATGGCCACCTCGCGCCGTAGGACGGAATCGAAGGCCTTGTAGACCATTCCCATTCCGCCCCGGCCCAGGATTTCCCGGAGTTGATATCGCCCTTTTATGATCGTTGGAGTGTCCATTTCCCGTACCCCGCACAAGACGGTGGGTGCTCTGGCTTTGGAGTGCGGCAGCTTGCTGCCGCTTTTTCCGCACGGCGGGCCCAGCTTACTGGCCGCGCACTGGAGCGCGGAACATGGGCAGGTGAGGCGCGAGGGAGCTCGCTGAATGAAAGCGGCAGCAAGCTGCCGCACTCCAAAGCACCCCTATCTTCCAAAAAACTTCTCCAGCTTCTCGATTTCTCGCTCCGCCAGGTCCATATACTTCCGGGCGGCCTCCGGGTTACGAGAATTAAGCGCTGCCTCAGCTTTGCCCATGTACTCATCCATACTGCTGAACGACGCTGAGATGTCGTGACGAAGTGAATAGCCGGCGCGTTCCTGTTGCTGGCGAAGATGTTCGACGCTGTCTTTCACGGCATTGGCGCGTCCGGCGAGAGGTGTCATACGATCTTCCAGCTCCTCGAGCTCCTTGGCAGCGGCAGCTTTCTGCGCCGCAGCTTGCGCGGCCTGGACGGTCTGGCTGGGAGGAGCTGCCGCTTCCCCAGCCGCCTGTCCTGTGTGTCCGCCCGCCAGATTAACCCGCCCACTTTGAGCCGCCCTTTGACCTTGTGAACTTCGCGCTACCGGCTTCTTAGAAGCGCCCGCAGGGGGTGTTTGCGTCATGGGAGCACTTGATCCATGCAATGCTTCGGATGGCTCACTTGGCTGGCTCATCGCCGTCCCACCCTGTGCTGCCGTGGTCGGAGATGGGGTCGCTGGTTCGGAGACGGGCGGCGGGGGCTGTTGCTGGTTCGCGCTAGCAATCTCCGGCTGGGGAAGAGGGGAGGACGCGCTCGTTGCCGTAGGCGCCGTTTGCTGCGTAGCCTGCCCGGCACCTCCAGCCTTTGTTTTGAACAGGCGCGGCAACTGCAATGCCCCCAGCACGATCACGACAATCGCGACCAGCGCCCCTAAGATCAGGTAAAGGCCGCGATAATCCCTCGAGGGTGTCGGAGGCGCAACCACTTGAGGTTGAGCCGGCGGCGCCGGAGCCAGGGATGGTGTTGCAGGCTGAACCACTTGAGGCGGAGCCGGCGGCGCGGCAGCAGGGGATGGTGTTGCAGGCTGAACGTGCATGGCAGGCGGTTGGCTAGGAGGCGCACCGAAGACCGCCGCTGGGGAAAACGCCGCAGTGAGCGTGGCAGTCTGTCCAGCCACGCTTGGAACGACTGCCTGGGCAGAGGAAAACGGCAAGCTGGGGAGTCCACCCTTTACACTTTGCAATGCGACACGGAAGGCTTCCGCCGATTGGAAACGTTTTGCCGGGTCCTTCTCGAGCGAAATCATGATGATGTCGTTCAGGGGTTTGGGCAGTTCAGGTCGAATCTCGATCGGGGGCAGGGGAGCTTTCTGCAACTGGGCTGCCATCAGGTCGTAATCACTCTGGCCTTTGAAGGGGCGAGATCCCGTCACCATCTCATAGAGCGATACGCCCAGCGAATAGAGATCCGAGCGGGCGTCGAGGTCCGTGCCCTGAACCTGCTCGGGAGACATGTAAGAAAACGAACCCACGGTGGTGCCGGCCGTGGTCAGCTTGCGATCAGTCTTCGATTTCGCGATCCCGAAGTCCATCAGCTTGATGACGTTATCGGGAGTCAGCATCATATTGGCAGGCTTGATGTCCCGATGAATAACCCCCTGCGCGTGAGCATAGCCGAGAGCGGACAGCACTTGGGAGGCATAGTCGATCGCCTCAGGGAGGGGAAGCGGCCCGTTTTTCAGTTTGTCCTCGAGCGTTGTGCCCTCTACGAACTCCATAATCATCAGGAGTTGATTTTCGAGGCGAAAGGCGGTGTGGAGCCCAGCAATGTTCGGATGATTCAGACTTGCCAGCACCTTGATTTCGCGCAGAAAGCGGTCGGCGAGTGCGGGGTCGTCGGCAAGGTCCGGCAGCAGAACTTTCATCGCGTCGATGCGGTCGGAGATCAAATTCTTGACCTTGTATACCCGACCCATGCCGCCGGCGCCTAACACTCCGATGATCTGATAGTCCCCGATCTTGTCCCCAACTTGAAAACTCATGTCTGGCCTCCTGCGGGTTCAATGCTGCACAATAGGATTCCGCGCCGGGCACCCACAAGGGCATAGGCCCTAGGATAAGCGGCGCTCAAATGGCCCCGAAGGGGCCTCCCGTGAGTAGCCGCAGGTTTTAACCTGCGGACAACTGACCGCACAGAATTAGGTAACCCCAACGGGGTTGACCGGTCAATGGTTCGGCCCCTCCGGGGCCGGAATGCTCTCTGGGCTTCTGTTTCCGTAGGTTTCATCCCGCGACTGCGGGACTACTCACAGTGTCCCGCTTCGCGGGACGGGAACGGCGCCGGAACGTTACAAATGGTTCTTGTCCTAGCGCCTATGCCCCACAAGGGGTGCCCCTACGACCGTTGGCTCGCGCGATCAAGATCCCTTATTCAGAATTCCGCACGGCGTCGCCCACTTGGGGTGGTTGTTGTCCCGTATATGTCCCCGTCGCAGAAGTATCTTCCACTTCGGTGATGGTCACGTCTCCGACCCTGGTCACGATGGTCTTCAGCACCTTTCCTGTCGCCGGATCCTTGATTTGGCGCCCCTGCCTGAAAACACCCAGGACGTCGCCCACCTTCACTCCCGCCCTGCTTCCAACGTTTAGAATAAGGCTGTTACCCGACACATCTGCCACCAAGCCCGAAACTTGAATGACCTGTGTGGGAAGGCTCGAGGCTTTGTCGTCAAGTTGTTGGCCCAAGTTGGCGACCGCGGCATTCACCGCTTCGCCGAGGATGGTGTTGGCAAAATTGCTGCTGCCCATGTCGACCTGCCCGCCTCCGCCACCGCTCCAGCCTCCACCTCCGCCACCGAGCTTAAAGCCGCCGCGCTTCGATTCTCCGGTGCCCGTCACCACCGCCAGAATTTCCGCCGTGTTAATATCGATCAGCTTGGCGGTCACGTTCACCACGGCTTTGGACTCATTCTTGCCGACTCCGCCGAGGCCAAACCTTCCCAGACCATAGCCGCCACCGCCCACCCCCATATGCTTATCGTCGCGGCCAAACTGAGTGATGCTTCCGGTAATGATGGCGCTCACGCCCAAAATGCGGCCGATTTTGGCGGCGGATGTAGGATCGACGCGGTCGCTGTTAGAGAAATTCTGTTCTTTAAGGATCTTATCCATGGCGTTGCGGTCGATCACCCGATACTTGGCGTCCTGAACAAGCTTCTGTTCCAGGAGGAGAGAAATGCCTTTACCCACGTCCTGGTCGGTGCCAAAGTACGCCTGCACCGCCGAACGCACCGTGCCATAATCAAAATCCAAAACTGCCACGAGCTTCTTGCCCTGCGCCCAGCCGGACGGCACGAGCGCGAACATCAAAAACGTGATTCCAAAAAGCTTTTTCATTTTCTACCCTCCTCAGAAGGATTGGAGATTTGTAGAGATCCGGGTATCGATTTCCGAACCTCATGCTTGCAAAAAGGCCGGAGGCCCCACGTAGAAATCTCGCTTCCACCCTGTAATGGAATCAGAGTCTGTGCTTGAGGTTCCATGGAGCACGCTGTCCCACACTCTCATCATTAGGCGGATGACGTAATGTTACCACACACCCACCCCGTCACGACAGTGGGAAGGCCGAGCCCCCAATCCGTCGATAACGTGCGGGTGGGCAACGAGGAGGTAGGGGCGGGGCGGCGCCTCGCCCCTACAGGCAGCACCCTCCGGGTGAAACCGGATCGCGCGTAGGGGCCATCGCCGTGCCCTCATACCAGCCCGCCCGTCGTTATCGGCGGATTAGGGCCGAGCGGTGTGTGGCCCTGCCGGGCCAGAAGGACAGACTGATAATGGCCGGAAAGGCACGCGCTAGCTGCCCAACCCAAGGTTTTTCAGAAGGGCGTGGCCCAGAGCTCTTGCGTCCAGAGGGGGAGACGGCCGGTTGAGTTCTTCTGTTTTCTTGCGGTGGGCTCCCCCCATCTCTTTCGCCGCCTGTGCCATTTTGGCCAACCGCTCCTCGTTAGCCTTTTGGTGTTGGAGCGACTCCTCGGCCGCCAGCTTGAGTTGTTCTTTGCTGGAGGCAAGGAGATCAAGCTGTCTTTTGATTTCGGGGTGAGCGGCCGCCGCCGGGATAGTCAGAACGTAGTTACAGAACTTGTCGAGCTCGGCAAACACCCGGCTGAGGTCCAACGGATTCTGTTGAGGGACCGCTGCCGGCCGTTGGCCTGGGCTATGGAGGCCGGGCTGAACAACAGGGGCGCCCGTGGCGGCTTGAGAGCTCAAGGTGAACCCGCAGTCGCAAAAAGGGCAACAGAAGTAGTTCCATGTGCGGGCGACGCAGGAAGTGTCGATACAGCCCAGGGCACGACTCGGCCGCAAGGCTACGGACTCCTTGCACCCAGGGCACGCTATGGCCTCCGGCACGGGCGTGTGGCAGAGCCAGCACGCCGGGGCGGCAACCGGTTGGGCGGCTATGGCGATAAGCACGGAGCCGGCGATTTCCGAGTTGGGAAAGCGCGGCTGCCAGAGGTCCAGCAAATCGGCGTGCGGCACGCGACGGGAGGGGCCGTAGAAGGGATCGTGCAGCACCACATCCTTGTCGTCGATATCCACCAGGACGGTGTAGTGGCCGGTCGGGAGCTCGGGGTTGAGGCGGTGGTTGAGGATGGCGCGCGTGTCGGACTCGCGGCAGAGCCGAAGCGCTTGGAGCGGTTGCCGCGCCTGGAAGGCGAGGGCGGCAAAGCCACGGCTCAAGGCGTCCTTGGCCATCAGATGAGTCGTGGAAGAGATACTCCCGAACCTGTTTTCTTTGGCGATCGCCGGCCAAATCTCAGCTTGCGCGACTTCCTGGCCCAAGGAGCGATAGACCATGCTCAGACATGCTGCACCACACTCACGGTTGGTCCGGAGGTCTGACTGTTTTTCGTACAGAATGGCTGCTGCGCTCATGACTCCCACTCCCCAGAGGCGTGTTGGTTCTCAGGGACCGATCATCACCGTAGGACAGCCCAAGAGTATAGGGTTCGCGGGCCCCATCGCGAGGCCGGGCTTCTCCACCACGATATCGCCTTGCCGGCATGCCATCAGACCATTGATCAAGACCGTCGCGCTGCCCATCAGAACAGACCCGACGCCGTCGGCGCCGCTGATGCTGGTGGCGGGGCAGGCGTGCTGGTCGGTCATGGCACGCCAGGCGGGCTGGCCGCCGATTAGCACGTTGAGGCTCCCCGGGCCTGGAGATAGCGGCGCCCCGTGCGTGGTCGGGTCTCCTACTCGAGCCGCAAAAGGCATAGTTCGTTTCCTCCCCCTCCATCAGTGGGCGTGTTGCGGGAACCGGGCGACCGCCTCGTTGATCCCCGCGGTGGGGCCGGCTGACCCATTTCCTGATCCTCCCCGATGGTCTGACTGCGAAACGCTGCTCCTGACTCCTGGATTATAAGGCACTGCCTTCGGCCATACGAACCGCCAAATCCAGGAATAGGCGCTGCGTTTCGACGATCTTGGCGGGGTCGGCTTTCGTGCAAGCCAATTTGATAGCCCCAGCGACGGCCTTGGCGGATGCGAAGGGAGGTGGCGGCGTGGGCGGCGCCTTGGGGGAAGCAATGTTGCCACCCGTCTGGTAAACAGCCATAGCTAACCCTGCCGCCGGAGAAGCTGGCCCGGCCGCTTGGGCCGGCGCCAAAGCGGCGGCGCGATTCTCTTCGCTGGGCTGCATGACCCATTGCACCGCCGCCCTGGCCGCCGCTTTGTCCGCGGGCGAAAGGGTGTCGCCGCAGGCGTGCTGGAGGCACAAGCAGCCCCACCAGACCGCTTCCCTGGCCGGCAGCGCATGGGCCATAAAATCAATGCCGGTGACGTATTGCTTGCTGGCCATGAGAGCTTCCACGAACTCCCTAGGCCCCATACCCTCGCGCAGCAGCGCCCACGCTTCTTTCTTGATGTTGAAGCGCGCGCAGACCTCGGCGGCGGTGGCTGCGGTGACCCTGACGAGCGGCTTGCCGCCCATGAGATGATTCCCCCCCGCTAATTGATTTGCACGAGGATACCCTGGATCGTTATGCCCTCCGGTGCCAAGGTAATCGTGCTCAGTCCACCTGCGACCGAAAGCGTGATCTGGGTGAGGCTTTGGATCGTCACGGGCATTCCCCCAGCATCAATGGTGATACCGCTCGGCGTCATTTCGATCTTTTGGTCGACGTCAGGCACGAGGCCCCGCTGAATCGTGACATTCTGCGGCTCGCTAACCACAATTTCGACGCCATTCGTGGAATCTGCAAGGACAGGGGGGCTGACCTCTGGCACCACAGGAGGTCCGGCGGTGATGCGGACCCCTTGGCTTCCCCGCACATTCACTAAACCGTCCATCCCCAAGCCGGCAGCTAGGATCGAAATAACGCTCTGCCCCGGAACGGCGGGGGGTATGGGAGGGCGGCTCAACAGTTCGACTTGATTGGCAGCAATTGCGTAGCTCCCGTCGAAAGACTCGACATGCCCCGTGGTGTCCGGCCCGCCACCGGACCCTCCTCCAAAGTCATTTCTGTCCGAATCCATAAAGAGCCTCCCTCGTTTTCATCGCTAGTTGGGTGAGACGTCCAGCTTACCCTCACCGGCAGCTTCGAACAGGAGTGGAAGTACCATTGTACCTACAATTGTCCCCATCCCCTCAAGCCCGCTGGCCTTGGACCAGAATGCCGTTGTAAGCTTTTCGAGTTCATCATCCTTCATACCTTTTTCCTTCCAGCCAGCCTTCCACATCATATTGTATTCCCTCTTCATCTTGTCGTCTTCAAAGTTATAGAGGCTTTCAAAATCCATCAGCGCCATCAGCATCACCTCCATCACAATCTCAAACAAAATGAGAAGCACTGCACGCGCATCGTCGCTCTGAACTAGAGCGTAGGTGAGAAGAAAAACGATGGCTACAACTTGGATGACTATGCCGAGCTGAAAGATGGCGGGCTTGCTACTCGTCTTATTGTGCGAGTCAATCTGTACCCGTCGCGGGCCAAGATTAATATCAAACGTTTGCCCCATAACAAAGGTTGCATTGGACCCCAGGGTTAGCTGCATATTGCCGCCGAGGCCGCTCCCTAGAAGTTGAGCGAGTTGGGGCTCCGAAGGCATCAGCTTTCCCGTTCCGGGGTCGCCATGAAACGCCGCCTCAAAAGCGAGAGGGTTGACAACAATCTGTATATTGCCGCCCACCGTCATTTGAAAGTTGAGCGGCGTGGCAACTTGAAAGTTGGCTCCGTAGATAACCTGTGAGTTGGCGCCCAACACAGAAAGCGGTCCCACTGGGGCCCAGACCTTTCCGTCGTCAGGCCCTCCTCCTCCACTGCCCCCGCCTGCGGGTATTAAACAACCGACCGTCGTAGTGCGTGCGCCCGGCACTCGTTCGCCATGGTGGCGCCCGGTCCGAAACAACTTGTCAAATTCGGCGTTAAAGACCATGTGCCGCTCGGAGTGAATCTCCAAGTGTTCGTGGTCCTTCACATCGACAAAGAGGATTCCGTTGAAATTCTCACCGGCTTTCCCTCGCACACTTGCGGATTTAATCCCACCGACCACGTTGGACTTGGGCAATTGAAAAGGCGGCATGTTTTCCGCGTTGTAGACGCTGCCGACGATCATCGGCTGATCGGGGTCGCCCTCTTCGAAGGCCACGACGACCTCATGACCAATGCGCGGCCAAAAGAATGCCCCCCAAGTTTTTCCCGCCCATACCTGGGCGACGCGCAGCCAGCACGAGCTGTCGGCGTTTTTCTTGCCCTCCCGGTCCCAATGGAACTGCACCTTTACCCGACCATACTTGTCGCAGAAAATCTCCTCGCCGGATGGGCCGACGACCGTGGCGGTCTGGATGCCGGCAATTACGGGCTTGCGCGTCAGGCGCTGGGGGCGATAGGACAGCGCCACCGGAATACAGGTGAAGCGGTTTTCGTAATGGAATTCCGACGCGGCGTTACTGCGATAGCTGCCCTCCCCCAGGCGGGCATCATGTTCGACGCGGGTGAGAAGATAATCGTCATCGGCATCGAAGTGCCGCTCGAGAGTGAAGCTGTGCCCGGCCACGAATTGGCTGCAATCGCTTGTACCTTCGATGCGCAGGCCCTCGATTTCTTCCTGTTCCATGCGAATCCTGGCGGTTCTCTCACCGTCCTTGGAAATATCCTTTAAATCCTCTGGCCGCGGCCCGCCACTGGGGTCGATGCCGTCAAAGCGCTGCGCATAACCGCCGGGGTAGTCATAAATCTCGAGCTGGTCATTTCCGCCAACATGGAACTTGTGAGTCGCCTTGCCCGCGGTGACGCTGTCGAGCGTACTTTCCTTTGCCTCCAGATTCTTGCCCGGGAGCTCGAAGCAATGGTCCCAAAGGGTATACACACCGGAGCGCAATTCCTGGGTCTTTTCCCAGCTCCTAATCCGCATCTCTTCCCGGACGCCGCCCAAAACTTCTTCGTAAATGACACGGTTTTGTCCGGGCACGGAGGGATGACGGGTGGACGCGTCGCTCACGACCATCTTATGAGCGCCATCGCTGTGCTTGAAGAAATAGTGGATACCCTCCTCTTCCATGAGCCGGCTGGCGAAGTCGAAGTCGGATTCGCGATACTGAACGCAATAGTCGCGCGGGAAGTAATTTCCCGATATTTCGTAAGTAACGTCCAATCCGGTAAGCACCCGGTGAAGAATATCCGGCACAGCGAGATGCTGGAAGATGCGGCTCCTGACCCTTTTCGTCAGCAGCCACAACCGGGGGACCAGCTCGGCGTGATAATCGACGAAGCTCTCGTCACGGGCGCCCTGGCGGAAGCGTCTCACAATCCCATTTAAGTATCGCTTTTCCTGACCGGTGAGTCGGATTTCGACGGTCACGTCGTGGCCCACAATGCCGTCGAAGGCAATTTTGGTTCCCGCTTCAGCGAGGAGATCAAGCTGGAAACTGAACAGTTGCGAGATGGCCTCGTGGCCTCGAAGGCCAGTCAGGAGCAGTACGTCCTCGCCCAGTGGCGTGGTGATCGCGAGTGGCCTGTCCGCTTGCTTGTAAGTTGGCATGGCAGCCTCCTTCCAGGTTATCCGTACACAAACGCGCCGTCCGGGCCCACGCCCACGTGCAGGGCGCTGATCTTCTCGCCTTCCGACATCCGCCCCAACAACTGGCGCGAAATATCCGGGAGCAAGGTGTTAGTAAGGATATTGTCCACGTTGCGAGCCCCGCTCTCGACCTCCGTGCAGCGGCTGGCCACTGCATCGACCAAGCCCGGGTCATAGCTAAGCTGGATCTTATGGTTTTCCTGCATTCGCCGCTGGATCTTGCCCAGCTTCAGGACCACGATCTGTTTCAACGATTCATCGCGGATGGGGTAGTAGGGGATCACCACCATGCGGCCCAGGAATGCCGGCTTGAAGGTCTTATTCAACTCCGGCTTCAGCGCCTTCACCAGAGCCTCCGGGCCGGGCATCGTCTCCGGATCGGCACAGAGCTTCATCATTCGGTCCGTCAAAGCATTGGTGGTCAGTATGATGATGGTATTCTTGAAGTCGATTTCGCGGCCTTCGCCGTCTTCCATCATGCCTTTGTCGAAGACCTGATAGAAGAGCTCGAGAACATCGGGGTGGGCCTTCTCGACCTCATCCAGCAGGACCACGGAATAGGGCCGCCGGCGGACAGCCTCCGTCAACACCCCACCCTCGCCATAGCCCACGTATCCGGGCGGCGAGCCTTTCAAAGTCGAAACAGTGTGCGGCTCCTGAAACTCGGACATGTTAATGGTGATGAGGTTATGCTCTCCACCGTAAAGCAGGTCCGCAAGGGCCAGCGCGGTTTCCGTCTTACCCACGCCGCTCGGCCCGAGCAGCATGAAGACCCCGATCGGCCGATTGGGATCATCCAGACTGGCGCGCGAGGTCTGAATCCGCTGGCCGATGATATCCAAGGCATGGGTCTGGCCAATCACCCGTTTTTCGAGGTGAGCACTGAGCGTCAGGACGGTAGAAATCTCGTCTTTGAGCATCTTGCCCACCGGAATCCCCGTCCAGGCGGAGATCACCTCGCTAACAATTTGGGCGTCGACCGCCACCCGCATCATCGGTGTTTCGCCCTGCAAGGCAGCCAGTTCCGGGTCCAGTTTGGCGAGTTCCGCTCGCAGAGCCTCGAGGTCGGGAGCCGGGGCAGGTTCGGGGGCCGCAGTCGCGGAGGCTGGAGCAGCAGCCCCGGTCGCAGGCTTAGCCTCGGGGGTCGGGGACGCTGGAGCAGCACCCTCCGGCGCAGGTTTGGCCGCCGGCGCCGCGCCCTGGCCCTTGCCGGAAACCGTCGCCTCGACCTGGGCGCGCAGCTCCCTGATCTTCGAGACCAGTTCGTGCTCTTTGGTCCAGCGTTCACGGAGTGTTTTGAGGCGAGCCTCAACTTCCACCTTCTGCTTTGCGATCTCTTCCAGGCGTTCCGTGTGGTTTGCGCCCAGGGCGCTCTCGCGTTCGAGAATTCGCTGCTGAACTTCCAAGTCATCCAGTTGGCGGAGGGCATCCTCGATGGGGGGAGGCGTAGCACTCTGCCCGAGTGCAAGGCGCGCACAAGCGGTATCCAATACGCTTACCGCTTTATCGGGAAGCTGGCGGCCGGCCAGGTAGCGATGCGAGAACTTTACGGCAGCTACCAAGCCCTCGTCCAAGATGCGGACCTTGTGGTGTTTCTCGAGGGCGGGAATTATTCCCCGCAACATGACCGCGCATTGGGTCTCGATGGGCTCTTCCACCTTGACCACTTGGAAGCGCCGCGCCAGCGCCGCATCCTTCTCGAAATACTTTTTGTACTCGGACCACGTAGTGGCGGCGATGGTCCTCAATTCGCCGCGGGCCAGGGCGGGTTTAAGCAGGTTGGCCGCGTCGTTCTGGCCGGCTTGGCCACCTGCCCCAATCATGGTGTGGGCCTCATCGATGAAGAGGATGATGGGGATGGGCGAAGCCTTGACCTCCTCGATCAGTCCTTTCAAGCGGTTCTCAAATTCACCTTTGATGCCGGCCCCCGCCTGCAAAAGGGCCAGATCGAGGGAGCGAACCATGACATTGCGAAGCGGGGGCGGCACATCCCCTTTGGCGACGCGCAGGGCGAAGCCTTCCACGACCGCGGTCTTTCCAACCCCAGCCTCGCCGGTGAGAATGGGATTGTTCTGCCGGCGGCGCATCAGGATGTCAATGATCTGCCGAATTTCCATATCTCTTCCCAGCACCGGATCGATCTTGCCGGCCTTCGCATTCTCGGTGAGGTTGATCGTAAACTGGTCGAGATTGGCAGTCTTGCCGGCGCCGGCGGGCTTTGGTGCGCCAGGAGCGCCCGCGGGAGCCTCCACGCTGGGCGCCATTTCTTCTTCCGAACCTTCCAAAATCGAGAGGAAGTCTTTGCGTAGAACCTCCCCATCAATCTTCTGAAACTCCTTGCTTACCTCACGGATCTCCCGGCGCAGGTCGTCGTCTCCCGTCAGGGCAAGGATTGTGAAACCAGTCCGGACTTGGCCGGCATTGAAATCAATCGACCCTGTGGTCCATGCCCCGGTCATCATCTTCACTATGTGAGGGCTGATGGCAGGGGTTCGAGCGTTGCCGGTCTTGAGCTTGTCAAGGCTTCGGTTCAGTTCGCCGGTGAGGCGCGATTTGTCCACACCGAAATGGCTGGCGATGTGCGCGAAGTCGCCCTCCGTCTGGTCCAGAAGCTTGAGCAGATAATGCTCGACCTCGATATCGTAGTGCCTCCGCGCCACGCACAAGCCGGCGGCCGATTCGAGCGCGTTTCGGGTCGTGTCATTAAGCTTTCCAATCAATGACTTAAGGTTTATTGACATCTGCACTGCCCTCCCGAAGTGGTAGTTTACAGCTCCAAGTTGTGGCCGCGAAGATACGTCCCGACCGCATTAGGCCTCGACCACCGCAAGCTGTATTAATTCGTGCGCCGTTCCCGTGGCGCGAAGATCTCCGTTTCTCAGTGTTCTCTGTGGCCAGGAAAAACCAAACACAGAGGTCGCGGAGACTCTCCGTGTTCTCTGTGTTGAGGCTCTTTTAGCCACAGAGGTCCCAGAGAAGCCCCTTTTCGTTGCGGCGGACGGCCCATGCTCTGGGACTACTCCCAAAGTTGAAGTATCGTGTCCGCCACGTCCCTGGTCATTTCTTTGGTTCGGCCCCAGGTGGTCCAGCCCAGCCTTGGGGCCGATTCCGCGTCGCCCCCAAGCTCGCAGCGCGGAACTTCCTGGCGGTTCAAGATAAGCTGAACTTCAAAATCGAACTCGCCATTTGAAAAGAAGCGCGTCAGTACCCGCAAGGGCTCAAAAGCCGAACCCGTGGGCAAGAATTCCTTATACCGGGCCAGCGTCAAAGGCCCGATCTTTATGCGAACACGAGCTGTCTGGTCCCAGACCTCGTCGCCCACCACCGCGCCAACCCCCAGTTGTTCGGAATAACTGCTTCTGCCTTCGAAGCTGCACTGGTCACTCGTATCAAGCCGGTACCAGCCGCCTGCGAATTGTTCCACCTCGACCGGGACGTCGAAGTAGTCGTCCAAAATCTGTTCCAACGCGACGGCCGAGCGCGGATGCTGTGCCAGCAGACCCGAATAGAAAAGCAGAGAGTCATCCTCCACCGCCTGCCTATCCTGGAGACCTGGTGTGCCAAGGCCAATCAAATCCAGCAAATGACGCGAAAACTGGTCGCGCTCGCCGCGCTCATAGGCGATCCAGAAGCGGTATTTTTCCCAGGCCTGAAAGAAAAGGGAAATGATCCGGTGGTTGAAGAGGTCGAAAAAATCGGCGGGAGCGGAATCTCCCGCTCGCGCCCTTTCCGCCAGAAAGACCGTGTAGTTGAGCGGCAGCACGCCTTCCGGCCCGGTCAGCCCCATGAAGTTTACTCCCATCTCGACCGGGCCCTGCGCGGGCCAGTTCAGAGCCTGAATCTCGCTGGCCGGAAAGGCAAGTGTCGAGTTGGCCTGGAAGCGGGCCACTTCCGCGGAAGGCGGAGCAAGCTTGCCTACCCGCACCTTGTCGGGGAGGAAGCGCTCCAGCAGGCGCACGGCCTGGAAAAACTCGAAGAGATAGGGCTGGTTCCGCAGGCGCTCTTCCAGCGCCGACCGGGCTACATCAGGATTGCTTGGCCGGCTCGAGGTGGCCATTCTTTCAATACCTCCCTCCGCTGGCGAGTCTTGACCACAAGCTGGCTGAAGCTGTTGAGCGAAGCGTACAACGCCAGGAAACGTTCAATCACGGCAGCAAACAGGAACACTCCTCCACCCACGAACTCGTCCTCATCGAACTCCATTTGGACTCGCGTCCCCCTGGCGAAGGAGATGCCGTTTTCCGAAATGATGCGCGCGAAGTGACGCCGGCTGTCCAAGCTCACGATTCCCGCGACTTGTTTTTCAAGCTCCGCAGAATCCGAAAAGTTGTACAGGCGGAGGATTTCCTGGAAGGCCTCCTTGCCCTCCTCCACGATGGAAAGGTAGTTCAGGGCCAAGTGTGAAATAAGGCGCCAGAGCGCGCTCCTCCCTATGGGGGGACGGAGGGTGGCGGTGGGCTTGCGCAGGGCCACTGCGCACTTGATCGATCCAACTCCCTCGACCTCGAAATCACCACTTTCGTTCCCGAAGGGCAAGCGCGCCAGGATGTCACGATTGCTGCACGTGCAGCGCACCGTAATGGTCTCGGCCTCAGGCAAGGAAGCTTGGGAGGAGAGGTTCACCAGATGCAGGTAGACTTCCGAGCCTTCATCACCCTTCCGCTTCGAGGCCCGCCGCGACGTGTGCCAGAAGGTTTGACTCTTGTCCCTTAAAGTCCTGTGCCGGTAGGCATAGAAAGGATCGTAATGAGTAATCTCATGCGTCTGAGGATTCGAGCTCAGGACTTCATCGACCGAAAAAACCTCCATGGCATTCCTTCGCCGCGTATCCGGCACGATGGGATACTCCGAGCGGGTTTGGGTCAGCAGGATGGGTTCAGCCGTTTGAGGAAAGAGATTGATCACCGGCGAGCACCCCAGACGGATGGTCTTGGCATTGACCCCGACTTCCAGCCGTTGTTGCCGGTGGCTGGCTTCAAACGGTGAGATGAGGAATACCAATTCGGCGCGGCCACCCAGCACCGCACGCGCCAGGCCTTCCAACCCCTGGAGCTCAAAAAAGAAGAACTTCTCCGGCAGTGAAAAGTACTCTTGCAGCAGCCGATAACCCACAAAGGACCTGCGGGGGTACGGCAGCATGGATTCCTCTTCGGAGAACCCCATGGGCCGCAAAGAGGTCGCGGGCAGGGTGAGGGGAGGCTGGCGGGCGTTCCCAGGATCTCTCAGCACGATTTGGGTGCAATTGTTGCACAGCAATTCGTAGAGCGTGTGTACGATATCCCCTTCGCCGTGCAGGAAGAAGCGCAGCGAGGAGAGCTGGAGTTTGTCGAAGCTGACGTCGGAAGGGCAACGAAGCTCCACCCGCAGGGCCGCGACTGCCTCCGGAACGCGCAGGGGAGGATTCAGCCTATCCGGGGTAATCCACTTCGCTTCGGCAACCCCAAAAGGCCAGAGGCTCACATCGTAGCAAGTGCGGAATTTGCAGGGCACTCCCTCCACGGGCCGCGAATAGAGCACCGAGCCACGAGGAATTCTCAAGCCGCTGGTGAGCTTACCCTGCTCCGGATCCAGACGGAACTCCGTCACCGTCATGGAAGGGATGGGCCTGAGAAAATGAGGGTAGAGAACGCTGAGCAACCCCTCCGTGATCTGGGGGAACTCATCGTCGATCTTCAGGTGAACGCGGGCCGCGAGGAAGGCGAAACCCTCTAACAACCGTTCGACATGCGGATCGTCACAACGGTTGGCATCCAGTTGCAGGCGCGCCGCAATCTTGGGGTGCTTCTCGGCAAATTCCGCTCCCATCTGCCGCAGGAAGCTCAGCTCACTCTCGTAGTACTCGAGAAGATCATCGCGCATTCTACGAACCCTTGACCTGGTATTGGCCGCTCATCGGCTCCAGCACGGTATCGAAGAAAACGTGCTCGGGAGCGGGATCCATGCGCAGCAGTCCTTCGATGGCGAAGTGAAGGACGCGCCTGTCGTCGCCCGTCGGTTCCAGCGTCACCTTGATATTCAGAAGTCTTGGCTCGAAAAAATTGACCGCCGTCCTGATCGCTTTGAGCAGGATTTCCTGATCATTGGACGATCGCAGATAGAGGCTTGAAAGGTCCGGCAGCCCGTAATTATAAAGGGAGTGTTCCAGCTCCTTGAGAGACGCCGGGGCTTCTTCGATCGTCCGGCGGGTATTGAGCAGCCATTCCAAGTCGCGCCGGAGCGCAGCCTTCATCTCACGCAGGGATTGAGCTCTGGAAAGGGGCGGCTCCAGCTTGCGCTCGGGCTCCTGATCGATGAGTCGATCAAGAAGCGACAACGTAACTGGGCCTTCCCTCTCTGTTGTGGGCATCAGGATTCAAGACAGGAAATGGCCTGGACGGGATCAAGGCGGACCACTTTTTGAAAGAGCCGGGACTTTTCCGATTCATCCGCCTGCACCCTTTGGCTGTTCTTCAGAATCATGACCAACGCCTTGGCTACAACTTCCCGATCCTCCCAGCCCTCCAGGTGATTGTTCTCAATCACGGCCGCCAGATCCTCGAGGATGGGCTGGGCAATCTGGCTCTTCCCGGCAGTGATGCAGACCTCGACAAGTTGCAGCTTGCGCAAAAACTGGCCTCTTCCCGAAAGTTGCTTTTCGACCTCACGCTGCATGAGTTCAATGGCCTTCTCCGCGTGTCCGGCGCGCAGCGCCTCCAGGGCCAGGTCGTAGGCGTCTACGAACTTCCGGTGCCATCCCGGGGCAGCGTAATCTTCCAGGACCGGCGTTTTCGAAGCAGCGGTTTCCGTTGACTGGGTCGCGGGTTCTGCCGCCAGTTCCTTCAGCCATGCTTGAGTCTCGCTATTCGCAGCCGGCGTATCATCAAGCAAGTTGGTCTCCAGGAGCTGGGGCAGGTCGCGCAGGAGCGCTTTCAGCTCCGAACGGATCGCCATGGCAATCCCTGCGTACTTGCTTCCCAATCCTACACAGGCATCCACGACGAAGCGCTGCAAATCCAGCCAGCCACGGCTGCACGGAAGCGACATGGCGTTTTCAGCCGCCTCCACCAGTTCCTCCCACTTTCCTTCAATCGCCAGTCTCTTTATGTGCTGCCGAAGCTCTGTGGGCGGGCCTTCCAACAAGGTCATATCGGAGGTGTGGAAGGCGGCCCGAAGCTCGCCCCAGCGCAGGCCCCTCATCATCAGGTAAGGGGCCGGGCTGTAAGGGTCCAGCTTGCGAAGAACCGCTGCGGCGCGAGCCACACTGGCAATAGCTTCCCGGCGCCCGGGAGGCTCATTATCTGCAAGCGGTATTACAATTCCCCCCGCGGCGGCTCGCCCAGCCTCTCCCTCGGGGCGGCCAGGCTGTCCCGCAACTGCGCCCTCTTCGGCTGGGACTTCAACCGCATCCGGCTCCGTCTCCCTCTTTTTCTGAAGGAGGAGATGAACGCTGTGGCGGACGGTCTCCAGGCCCTTGTTGAGTTCCCTGAAGCTCGGTGCAGAATTGCCAAACTTCTCCAGGCAAAGAGTGTCCAAGGCCTGGAGCGTCGCCCGGCAATCGTCGAGCACTGCTTCCGCGCTGAGGTAAAAAGCTTTGGGGGTTTCGGTGAAGGACTTATCGAAGGCCTCCGGCGCTACTTTCCCCTGCTGGAGCGCCTTGCTGCGGGCCTCTTTCTTCTCCTCGCTGTCGGCCTGTTCGTCATAGCCCATTTTCCTAGACTCCAGGTAGTCCAGCCAGCCATGTCTCGCCTGGTTGAGGGGAGCCATCTGGAGGGGAATAACCAGGCTCGAGCCGACCCACTCGAGCGGCGCCGCCCTCAACTCCGCGTCCCCATCCTCGAGTGGGGGGTACAGGCTTTCCCAGAAAGTCCCCACCAGGCCGCGCAGCAGCTCCAGACCCTGCTTCAGACCGGCGAATCCTTCCGTCCGCAGCAGCCCTTCCGTTAACCATGCGGCAATCTGGAGATCTTTACTCTTGCCGGCTATGGCTTCCGAGGCCAGCTTTACCTCCAGAGGGTAGTCCGCCTTCTTGATCTCGTGTTTCCATTCGCCCTGTTCTGACTCTTCCTCTTCCCGCCGGGCCTCCTTGATCTGATCGTAGATGGGCGTGTAGCGCAGATCCTCCCCGCTCGGATTTTCTCCCGGAATCGGATTGAGAAGGTTATCGGGAAGAGGCATTTTGAGCTAAGCCCTCGCTGGAGGAGAATCGAATTCCAGTTTTCGGATTTCCAGAAGCGGAAATTCCTCGCCGTCCACCAGCAACATCTTCTGGCCGACAGGCGCCACCGCGCCCGACTCGTCTTCTTCCCAAAGCGTGATCCGGCCAAGGCGAACGGCCTCATCCGAATGTTGCCAGGCGAAAGGAGACAAGACCGGTAATAAGACCTCGCCAAGCTCGGTGCTTTTCAAGGCCGGCCCCGCCCGAACTACGGCAGGCGTCCAGAGCAGGTCACGCAGCCGGCGTGGCGGCTGGATTTGGATTGAAGCCAAATGCTCGAAATTGATCCAGAGATAGTTTCCCCCGGCAAAAACCTCGAGGCGCGGCCCAATTCGCGGATCAGCGTCCGCAATCGTCTGGAAGGGCTTACCGTTCAGCGTGCCGTGGGTGGATTCCGCGCCCGCTGACGCCCCCCCGCCAGGCTTCGGGTATTCTTTCCTTTGAAAGAGATCCTGGCGCGTTCTTTCGGCATGGAGGGCACTGCGGTAAAGCAGCGCCCCTGCTTCGCTGTTGGGGCCGGCTTCCGCGAGCAGGTCCAGTTGTTTCTCTGCCCGATCGTACTCTCCCGAGAAGCAGAGCAATTCAAAGAGGAAGGTGCGGCGCTTCGTGTCCTCAGGGTGGTTTCGCACATCCTCATTCAAGGCCTGCACAGCCTCTTTGAGTCTTCCGGCCTGAAAGAGTTGATTTGCGTTTTCCATATTCGCTCTGTGCCACTAATCCCAAACTTCTTGTCGGCGCGCGAAGATTTCTTCTCGAACGAATAACGTCTCCGTGTCCTCCGTGACCAGGAAAAACTCAACACAGAGGTCACTGAGACCCTCCGTTGGTCTCTGTGTTGAGGCTTTGAAGGGTCAGAGAACACGGAGAAAACCGTTTTGATTGCGGCCGGGCCGCGCTGTGGAATACCAGCCGAAACCGACGCTGTAGCGCTGACCCCGCATGGCGGGGTCGGCGCTACGTGTGCTTGGGACATGCTTCCAGGCGCTACCCTCCGGCCTATTTCGTTTGCTCCCTCTTCCTGAGATCGTATTCAACGTCCCCAGCCGAGACCAGCGATCCATCCGACTTCTGTTCCTTGTAGTCGTAATCGATCTTCCCGTATGAGAACGAGAGGGATTCCGTGCCCACATCCTCACCCGCTCCACCGCTGGTGTGGTAGCTCGAAACGTACACTTCGCTCAACTTGATGGTAAGGAAGTCGTCAGGCGTCTTACCGCCGGTCTGTTTGCTACAGGTAAGCGTTGCGGTATCCGCGTGTTTACCCGTGACTAAAAGCTCCAAAAGCTTGGGGCTCGCCTTGTCCACTCTCTTGGTGATGGTGAGATCGGACATCGAGACCCTTCCCGCGCTCATACCAGAGCCCACGAAGGTTGTTGGGTTGCTTGCCCCCCAACTCCAGGATAGGAGTTCAATTTCCTCCTTGTGCTTCGTAGCGGCGCTCTCACCCTTGATACTGCCGAATTTCAGATGGTATTCAATGGCCATATCTCTTCTCCTGGTAAGATTTGGAATCTCTCTAACTAACCTTTGTTGGCGGGCTGCGGCAACGTTGCTACCAAGCGCAGCGAAACCGTAAGCTCGTCGAGCTGGAAGTGGGGGCGAAGGAAGGCCACGGCGCGGTATGCCCCGGGCTTGCCCTTGATTTCTTCCACATCCACGCGCGCTCCCCGTAAGGGGTACTTCGCCTTCGTCGCTTGGGTTGCCGTGTCGTCAGTGGTCACGTATTGCGCAATCCAGCGATTGAGGAACTTCTGGATTTCGTCGCGGGACGTGAAGCTCCCGATCTTATCCCGCATCATGACTTTGAGGTAATGGGCGAAGCGGCAGGTGGCCATGATGTAAGGCAACTGCGAGGAGAGTCGAGCATTGGCGTTGGCGGCATCGCTGTCGAACAACTTGGGCTTATTGGCCGATTGCACGCTGAAGAACGCCGCCTTGTCAGTGCCCTTGCAGTGCACCAAGGGGATCAGCCCCTGGTCTGCCAGTTCCTTCTCACGGCGGTCCGTAATCGCAATTTCCGTGGGGCACTTCAGCGCCACATCGCCTTCGTCAGTTCGGAAGGTATGTGCGGGCAAGCCTTCCACCAGACCCCCGCCTTCCACTCCCCGGATGGCCGCGCACCAGCCATACATGGCGAAAGCGTTGGTCAAGCGCGCTCCCATGGCGTAGGCGGCGTTCCCCCAGAGGTACTTGGTATGATCGGTCCCATCCACACCCTCTTCGTAATTGAAGGCGTCCACGGGCGCCGTGTCCCTACCGTAAGGAAGACGCATCAGGACGTGCGGCACGCAAAGCCCTATATAGCGGGAATCCTCACTCTGGCGGAAACCCTTCCACTTGGCATACTCGGTGGTATCGAAAATCTTTCCCACGTCCCGCGGCTGATCCAATTGCGTAAAACTCTCCATATTCAGTAGTTGTGCCGAAGCAGCGGTCAAGAATGGCGCGTGCGCCGCCGAGGCAACCTGAGCGACTTTTTCCAGGAGCTCCAGGTCCTCCGGGTGCTTGCTGAACTCGTAGTCACCGATGATCGCGCCAAAAGGGTCTCCACCGAATACCCCGAACTCTTCTTCATATATCTTCTTGAACAAGGCGCTCTGGTCGAATTCCGGAGCCCGCTGTAGATCGCGCAGAAGCTCCTTCTTCGATACGTTCATGACGCGTATCTTCAGCATCGTGCTGGTTTCGCTTTGGCTTATGAGGTACTTCAAGCCGCGCCAACTCGACTCGAGTTTTTGAAACTGGGGATGGTGCAGGACCTCATTGAGTTGGAGGGAAATCAGGTGGTCAATTTGCGCGACTCGGGCATTAATCATGGCCTCCGTATCTTTCGATATGGTGACCTGCCCTTCGAGCACTTGGCTAATGAATTCTTTCACCAGGCTCTTGCCCCGCTCACGCGTGGCGACGTCCGTTCCCACCCTGCCCTGTTCGACAATCTGATCCAGCAATCCCTTTTCGGCGACCTGCTCCACCACAGGTGCAGCCGCCCTGGCCCTTTCCTCCTTAGCCATTTGACCCCTCCTTCGCTTCCCCTTCCTTCTTGCCGCCTAGTTCCGCCCTCAACTTATTCAGTTTCTCCGTGTTACTAACCGCATCCAGCAGAATTTCATCCAGCTTTTCGTTGGTCTGCAATGCGCCTTTCAGATCGTTGAGGCGGGTGCGGAGCTCGAGGAGTTCGCGCAGAGGTTTGACCTGCTTGGCCACGTTCTCCGGCGCGAAGTCATCCATGCTCTTGAAATTGAGATCGACCTTCAATTGCCCTGCATCGGGATCCTCGCTCAGCTTGTTTTCCACCGAGAAAGCCAGATGAGGCTTCATGCTCTCCAATACGCCGTCAAAATTATCCGGGTTGACTTCCACGAACCTCCGGTCTTTCAACCGGGGTAGCGGCTCCACCGGTTGGCCTGAAAAATCACCCAGAACCCCCATTACGAATGGGAGCTCCTTGATTTCTATGGCGCCTCCTGTTTCCACGTCGTAGGTCACGTGCACACGCGGTGGACGCACCCTTTCAAGCTTCTTTTGGACGCTCTGTGCCATGGGGCACCCCTTCCGAGATTTCAGATTTGTTACGTATCCGAGTCCAGAACTTTTCGCTCGTTAACGATACCACAGAACAATTGTCAATACAAAACTCAAATACTCTGCGGCTTTTGTCCAGGGGGGACCGGCGGGTGGCGGCGTTCCCGCGCCTATGGGATCGCCGGCTCGTAGGGTGCCCCGCTGCCGGTGCCAAAAGCGGGGCGCATACATACCAGACAATGTATGCGCCACCCGCGAAAGCTGAAAGCTTAGAATTCTCGGATAACATGCTTGTTTTCAAAGGCATTCCCGCTTTAAGCGAGTAACTCATTTGTTTTCTGTGACATTCCCGCTTCGTTCCCGAGTTCCGAAAGCCGACCCTTTGTTTTCATAGACATTCCCGTTTCGTTCCGTCGAAAAAGAAACTCCTTCGTGAGGTTGGTAGGCCTTCTTGGGCCGCAGGACAAACTGTGCAGGTGATGCTGGCACGTGCGAGCGGCGGGAAGGCATTGTTCCCCCACTTCCCGGCGCCCAGCCCCCAGCCCCTTCTTTTCATAGACATTCCCGCTTCGTTCCCTCATTTTTAAAGAACTCTTTTCTCTTTCGCTTCCGGGAGCCGACTCGTTGTCCTCCTGGGCACGCGAGGTTCTCCGGGCTTTCGGCCCCGCTTGCCACACTTTCGAGACCCGCTTGCTGTTCGCGGCAGCTTTGCTGTCAAGCGTTCCCGGGAGGCCACGACTACCTCCATAGCCCCAACCCAGTGTTCTAGCCTATATCTTTTGACTTGTCAAGAGACAGAGTGTCCGGGTGGTAGCGTCATTTGGAGTGGTGTCCCTTATCCATCGCCCGTCATTCCCGCGAGGGCGGGAATCCAGGCCGCGCAGTGGACCCCCGCCTGCGCGGGGGTGACGTGGCTGGCGCGGGCTGACACCGCTGGACGCCTCGCTGACGCCCCATCACCCGTCATTCCCGCGAAGGCGGGAATCCAGGCGGGGATGAAAAACCATGGCACAAATGTAGATACTCCAAGCCCTCTCCCGAGGGGAGAGGGTGGACCGCGACGGCGCTTTCTCCAGCCGTCGCGGTCCGGGTGAGAGGTTCCTTCCGCGGGTGGCGGCGATCCCGCGCCTGC
>Ga0326727_10002278_pt1 | contig 66681 bp, 60 predicted proteins | sample MB2enrmetagenome_FD_207643 | JGI IMG/M metagenome (GOLD analysis project Ga0326727, IMG submission 207643) | Lab enriched peat soil microbial communities from McLean, Ithaca, NY, United States - MB29MY | ecosystem: Environmental > Terrestrial > Soil > Wetlands > Peat | place: USA: New York...
TGATTTCTTCCCGCTTTTTCCTCATGCTCTGCTCCTGGCTAGAGTGGTTGTAGACCCAGCCAATATACCTGATTAGCCGGCAAAATAGAATGTTTGGCGTGATATTTCTGATTTTAGTTTTTGAGGAATTGAGGGATTGAGAGGTTTTCTCCGTTCACAAATGAAAGATAGGGGTCGTACCTACACTCTTGACATATACAGCTTCTGAACCAGTTTTTCTTTGGACTCAAAGAAGGAGAGGATGAAATCCCGGCGGAGCCACTGCGGCGCAAAGGCAAGCCCGGTGGCGGTTACGTAGGCAAGGGTTGAGGAAGCGATGAAAAGCAAATCTATGTGTAAAATTATTGGCCTGCTGGAGACAGAACAAAGGGCCCAAAACAACATATCGAATGTATCTGGCAGTTGTCCATCGAGGAAGCACCACGGGACAGCCCACCCAAAGTTGTCATATCTCTCCTCGTTGTTGAGAAAAGAAGCTCCGAAATCCTTACTATATCCGAATCATATGTCCCGGCAAAATACACGTGAACACGGCGCATGGTTAGATCGTCGATCCTAGGGCACCTTGACGCTTCCTGCGGATACTCTTTCTTTCCTGCGATGGGGAGAAGGCTTGAACCTGGGGCAATCACATCATAATTTTGGGGACAGGGGTATGGATAGTGCCCAATAGAGTCAAAACCCCCTGTACCCCCTGGTCCGGACAGGTCGGAAAGTCTTCCAACGGGACCGCCTTGAAACATGATGCGCTTGAACGGACTCGTTCAGATGCGGGAAACGAATAACCACAACCGGCCCGATGAGAGCCGGACCTATCATGGAGCCATAAATGGACAAACCTGAAGGTTCCGATAAGTTAGTGTATTGGCACCCCCACAAGGTTCTGCAACTATTAAAAGAAGTGTCGGAGGAGATTCAAGTCTTTGACGGGGTGTTAATAGAAATCGAACTCAGGACCCGGCAGTCGTTAAAAGAAGCATTGGCAGAAAGAACGGTGCATCCTTTTGATGATGAATGGATAAGGAACGAGATCGTCATTCGGCGGAATTTAAAGCGGTCGCTTGTAGTTCAAAAGCTACTTATCAAAAAAATCCAATCAATTGGCCGCACTGCACAGGGCATAGATTACCTCGGTCATGCGCTTGGAAAGGTTGCTGTCGATAAGTGGATCAGCGACCCTCGGGCGGCGAGTGAAGAAATGGGGAGGCTTCGGGCTGCAGCCCTTAAAGAAAAGGATGCAATCAGGTCGTTGAAAGCCATGATCGCGAAACACAAATAGCAAACCGGCCCGGTGGTGAGCCGGGCCATCGAACAAGGAGGGGGCTGAGATGTCCAAGGTTGTTCCCTCTACAGTCGTCGCGATCATAGATCAGCTTTTTCCCAATGCAGCAACGGAAGAGGGCTCGGCTTCAAGACCAAGGAAATAACCCCGGGAGCGCATCACCCATCCCTACGTTCCGCTCGACAAAGCTCGGGCGGTGAGAGGAATCAATTAGCGATGTTTCCGGTACTTGATGCAAAACGGGCGGTTATGGTCCAAAATGGCGCGTGCTATATGATTAGGACCTCTCTCGATCCCGTTGCAGACCATCACTACTATTTAAAGACATATTTTGGGAATGCATTCCTTTATCCAAAGCAAACCTGCAACCGAAAGGGCTGTTTACGCAAACCCGGCCCACCGAGCATTCTTGCGCCATTTTGGAAACATCAATAGGCTGGGACTTCCCAGCTGAAACTCTCATCGTATTCTAAAAAACGAATCATATCTTAATGGAAAATTTACGTCAGTGGCGAGGAGTTGCCAATCCACGACCGGCTGGAAAGGTTCCGAAGGGAAAATACGAGGGGAGCTACCTCGGGAAGGCAATGACCTTTTCCGACGAGTGACGTTTTCAGGCTCGACCAAAATCAATGCTTTCGGCTCCTCCAGAGCCCGCCAGTCGAATATTTCAACATTCTTTTTATGAGATTCGAAAATTTCGACGGTGTTATCCTCATGTGTGTCGAACTTTTCTACACTTCAATTCTTACCGCAGGACAGCGGCTTCCAACTCCCTTAAACAATATGCGGTAAGTAGCTGAAATATTGGGTTGTTCTGATTGCCAACCTCTTCCTCACCCTAATGGCACGGACTTTGCCCTATGCTTATGGCAAGTACTCTTCAAATTCAGAAAGGATAAATCATGAAAAATAGAATAAGCATTTCGGAAAGACTGGCGGGCATGGTCGTCGCTGCCGCCCTGTTTGTGGTCGGAGTCGGCTTCATGGTGGTCGGGGTTAGTTTCCTTCCCGTGATCGGAATTCTCATTGGCTTTGTCTGCTTCAGGTCCGCCATGCATTTCCTGAACCCGAAGGCCACTTTAAACGAGCGCCCCGCCGGCTTTGTGGTTCCAGACAGTGTCAGGTTCCAAGCCGCCTGAGCGAGGGTGAAAGAAACAATGTAATTACAGCAGGGATGAACGATTTTGCATGCCGCAATGAATCCCCGTGGACCTGCCCTTCCGGGCAGTGCCCCGCATGGGGATTCACCTCGTTTGCGGTCGATAACCCTCAGGAAATCCCGTTCACCACGCATTGAATCGCAGCCATCTCGATTGGCGCCATCACTAAGATAATTCTATTTTCGTGATCTCGATGCATCTTTCTTCCTTACAATGAGCACAGGGACCTGTGTCTCATTATGAATGTCTCCATACGCAACGCTGCCGACTACTGCCGATCCTAAAGCGCTTCTACCATGGGAACCTATAACAATGCGATCTACTTTGACTTTTTAGCCTGTTTCACAATACCGTCAACCGGGTGCCCTGTCCTTATCCGGAATAATGCATCAACTTCTACGCTTTGCATCGAAACCCCGATTTAGGACCGGATCTTTGCCCGAAAAACCTCTGGTGCACTCCAGAATCCTCAAAAGCATACGATTTTCGGACAGCCCCTGAAAAAATTCCGTGGTCCGCAAAATACCCGGAATTTCCATCCCTTCCTCGCTTTTTCCCAACACTTGCTCCATTGGACGGGACTCTTCATTGCATCATAGTTACTCTCCTATGAAGCGTTATGCAGCGGACCATTCGGAAGCTTTCTATGTGCAGATCGTTCCCGTTCTGCAGACCGGCTTGGTCAAGCTTTTCATCTTTGGCAAAGAAGCTTTAGTTTGGACATCTTCGCCTAAATAAAAACAAAGCTCCGTATGTCTTCCGGATCTGAATGAAGCGGCTGAATCGATGACTCGGGGAATACAGTCACCCAATCGGGGCTGTTTGTCCCCTCGCTTTATAGTGCTGAAACCCGTTTGGTTATTCTCCTCTCTGGCACTAGTTTTGATCAGCGTGCTCTCCTGTAAAAACCCAGAACTTTCATGGTATAGGAACTGGTCGGGGTGGTATCGTATTTATCAGGATCGCCCGTCATCCACCAGGATGCAGCGCGACGTACAGCTACTGACTCATCTTTGCTGATCTCATACTGCTCACGCAGTATTTTGCCCATTATGCAGGCAATGATGGCACGCGCTTTTTCAGTGTTGGCTTCGAATTCCGCCGGCTCCATTTCTGTTCCAGTACATCGCTTGGACCACCGAATGATGTTTTCCCGCTTAATCTTCCAATCGCTGTAGAGTCCGTCATTGGGATTTCCGGTATTTGGAGCAGACAGGCGAAGCGCTTCGACAAGCGCAGAGACCTGCTTATCGCTGGTCTGCGTCTGCGGGGAAAACGTCTCGGTTGAGTGCACTTTCTCCTCCGACAGCTTTGGGACCACTTCCCCTTGTGAGTCACCAAGTGGTTTGAGTGCTTCAAGTACCGGTTTCTCCGGATTCCGCTTGTTTCCCGCAGGGACAATATCAGAAAGCACGGCATGTTTGTCTTTATTGAGGTCTCCGGTTGAGGAGTAGGAGATCAGGGCCTTCTTGTTCCTCAACTGCCTCGCCACCTTTTTCAGGGTCTCTATTTTTCTTTTATCCATTTGTGTATCGAAATAGAAAATGAGATTGGGCACATAAACGGCCCACTCATCGACGTGGATCACCACAGCCTCAATCTGACCCTCATTCTGGGCTGGCTCCGAACCGGCTGAACGGCAAACGCCCCGGCAGAAAAATCCGATCAAGAGAAACAGCCCCACAGAGATTGTTTTTATTTTTACGTTTGACAGCTTCCGTTCCATTCTCATGCTCCATTGTTCTGGATACCGCTATGCTGTATAGAGCTTTAGCTCGCGTTCAGCCTCATGAAATTCGGCTAAAATGATACATCCACGAAGGGACGATGATCAAGACCCCACCAGAAATCCTCCCCGTCTCATCAACATTTGGCTTCCACCTTATGGCTCTTTGGCAGGATGACATTACGGTGGATCCTGGACGATATGGCAGATCGAGTGAGGGGGAGATCGTAGCGGATCCAATGGAGGTTGCATTTCAAGAGGATTACCCCAGAAGTCCAGTTTGTGGTGGAACCCAGAGTGGCTAATTCGGGGAAAGAGAGTTGCAGCCTTGCGTGAGCAATTCACCGTCCCCTTTCGAGAATGCAGCCCAAAACAAATCAATCCAGGGTGGTGCCCGACGTAGGTACCGGTGACGAAAACTGTAATCCTTCGCCTATTTGTGCTTTTTGAGCGATGACCAACCAAAAAACTCGAGCTGGTATGGTTATTTATCCTTCCTGACAAAGTTGAATTCGCGGTACCCTATTTCCGGCTTGTTCTCTTGCTCTGGCCGTCCCGGTCATTTCCGCCCAGTTGTGCTACTCTTCCGGCGCTTCTAGTGATGAGAGCAACAGAATGCCCTGTCCCGGCCGAAGATCATACAAAAATGGCACAGGCAGATAATTCAAAGGATATTCCGGTGAAATGTCAACCAGGGGAGCAACGGCGTGGAAATATTCTTGCAGCTTTTCCGTATAGAAATGTTGTTTGTTATATATGTCCTTATTGAGAATTAACAAGGATTCTTCTATGACGTCCATGGATGCTTTCCACATGAGTAAAATGTTTTCATTGTTGTAATGCATTATTTCCGAGGGAGCCTCTTCCTGAAACACGTCATACTCAGACTTGATCTTGTTCATCTGGGTAATAAAGGGGCGCAAATCGATGTTTGTCTGTTCCCAATCATTCGGTCGCGTTTTCACCACATGGAGCTTTTTGCGAAAGCCAAATTCAAACCCGATTGGCATCATAACACCGGCTGAAAAGAGGGCAGAGAACATGTAACGCTGCTTTATCCCGTCAATATTTCCGTTCAGTTCTTCACATAGCCTCACGGTGTCGTGACTTTCAGGGAACGAAATGGACCGCACGGTTTCCCGCGTAATAACATATTGCTTCATGAGCCACAGGCTTTTGAAGTCCCACCATTTCGAGCTGTTGAATATGTAATCAAAGCCTGCACTAGCGGTTTGCATGGTGAGATCTGGTGTGCACCCGAGTGTCTCGGCAAAAAAGAACACTTCGGGATATGCCTTTTTTATTTCGGAAATGAGCCTCTCCCAGAAGATTCTGGGAATCTGATAGGCAGCATCACAGCGGAAGCCTTTAAAACCCATCCCTATCAACGATTTAACCACGTTCAAGAAGAACTGGTATAAACCTTCCTTGTCTTCGGTATTTCTATGATCAAACTTCGCGAGATCTTTCCAGACGACTTTTTTGCCGTCTTCGTCAGCGAAAGGATGGGCAACTCGGCCATCAGATTCCCACTGGAACCACCGCGGGTGTGTTTTCAGAAGATCGGAATCCACGGAACAATGATTGACCACTAGATCTATCATCATCCTGAGGCCGAGATTCTCTGCAGTTTCGATGATGTCTGTGAGCTGTTGTTCGGGCGATTTTTTGCTCTTGGGGTCGACAAAAAGCGGGTTCAGTTGCGAATAGTCCACTATCGAATACAAACTACCGGAAGAGCCAGGAAGCTGAACAGGGTTGATGAAAACCCAGTTGAAACCCATTTGGACAGCCCTTTCCAGGTGCTTTGTCCAGTCAGTGAATTTGCCGACCAGCAAAGGGAACAGGTTATATATGATCATCTTTTGCCGAAGTTTCATCTTCTGTTCCTTTCTAAGCAAGTGATTAGACCAGTTCAAGTTTCAGGTCCAGCGCTGCCTCGCTTTCGGCTGTCATAACTTGAGACTTGAAAGTTCAAGATTGAAACTGGCAGCTCCCTGATATTAAGCAATAAATGTTATTGTATAGCACAGTATCTCATCAGTCGCGGCAGGAACTCGTAACCAGGGAAAAGTTGACCAGGCGCTTGGGCTAAGAACGCTTTTGTTGTGAATCGAGAGCCAGATGAAACTATTTGACAAGCTATAGTTCAGAAATAAAATACTTCCCCGGCAACTGAGACACAAGCCTATAAGAATTTAGGGATTGAGGAATTTAGGAATTCAAGAATTTGGTCCATCTGATCGCCTCGCCAATCCCTCAATTCCTAAATCCCTCAATTCATAATAAAATATTTTCCCGGCATCTGAGAGACAAGTCCCCTTAGTTCAAGTTCGAGCAAAATAGCGGCGGCGCGCTGAACCGGCAAACTTGCCTCTTCGGCTATTTCATCGATATGCTTCGGAACTTTATCTAAAACCCGCAACAGCATAGTTTCCTCGGGGCTGGCAGGTTTTTCAAATCCTCCCCGCCCCCTCCCGGGTCGGGGTCCGGGACAGGCTTTAGAAAAGGGCGGAGAAGAGACAACAGGGGACCCGTCGGACTGCTCCTTGCTTCCCGCTCCTTGCTTCCCGCTTCTTGCTGATTGTGCCGGACGAATGAGTGGCCGGATTTCTTCCAGAACGTCTTCGACGCTTTCAACCAGCTTGGCGCCCTGTCTGAGGAGCCGGTGCGCACCCTTGCTCCGCATGCTTTGAGCCACCCCTGGAACGGCGAAGACCTCTCTGCCCTGCTCCAGACCATTACTACCATTTACGGGGACTTCGCACAGGTACCACACCTCAAAAGGACTTAAAAGTTCGACCGCCTTACTTTGGAATCGGGGCGTTTTCTACGAGAAATGGCTTCAGTTCAGACCACGGGATGGCAATATCATGAGTTCCAAAAGCGTAAGACAGAACGCTATAGGGGGGGAAGGTTATTGAGAGTCCAGACTCTGTAATGGTCCAACTTCTCACATCTGAAACAATCGCTGCTGTACGCTCTGCCGGAACTTCTTCGTTTTCGCCTTGCTCTTGGGCGATACGAGTCAGCTCATCTGCGCAATGTTTGGCGAGAAATTGACCCCAAGGCTCCAACGGAGCGTGAGTTCCCCTCGCACGAGTTTTTTTCTTAAGTTTAATGTAAGTCTCAACGACATCCTGAGAAGACGTCTCTGACCGAATTTCCGGTCGCGCGGAACTCTGTTGTTCAGTTACCGACTGAGTAGCGGGGGATGCTTTGGTCTGCTCCGAACCGAAAAGGTCCTCCGGTTTCAGTTCTTTTATCAAGTTCTCCGTGAGAAGAATCGTTGAGTTCCAGGGACCATATCCCCCGTGTGGAGTGCCGTGGTAATACCATGAGAAATCGAATCGCACACTGATAAGGTTGGGAAACGCTGCATTGATTTTGAAGCTGAGATCCAAATCTCCGAAATCTCCCTCCGGATTGTTATAGTGACTAGCATTCCCGGCATTTTGAGCCATTAGTGCGTTCCACTGCGCAATTGCCGGAGTGAGCGGGCTATCGATCCGTGGATAGGAAAGACGGCGATATTCAACCCCAGGATACCTACCCGTAATGTCGTCAGCCTCTTTAGTCGCGAATGTGTCCACCCGGCTGAATAGATATGGTCCCTTTTGAAGGGCCGCGAGATCCAGATCCTCTATACGCTCCTTGTACGTCCTTGCCAATTTAATCTCGACAGAATGAATTTTTCCTCCTAGTACTGCGGAGTCAACAAACCGAGCCCAGCCATTCTGTCCATCTGCAAGGATTTTCTTCCCGTCTTCGGATAGAAGCACAAAGGCCTTCGAGTAAGCCTCGTTCATCTTACTTTCGAGAGCCAGTAGCTCGGGGTTTGAGTGGGTGATTTCCTCTCGCGTTGGCATAGGGCCTTGAACCGAATCCTCCCCGATGACTCTCAACACAGCATTGTAACGCGCACGCCAATTATTTCCCGCCTCTTTGAGTCTCGGCGCTAAAATTTCCGTTGGGACAAGAAAAACATTCCCGTCGGCTGACCAGATTGACTTCGGTATTGTAGTCAGCTCGATCAATACAGGATACAGCTCATCACTCCCCGCATATAGCAACGTACGGCCATTCCCAATATCCGTAGAACATAAGAAAGGAACGGCATCGAAAGTTTGATAAATTTTATGCTCCCGTGTCACCTCGCCCCGACTCCCATGGTAGCGGGACGGTTTCATTCTTCTGCATATGATATAAAAATTGTCTGTTGAACCATCTCGATTTTGTACCGTGTAGTAGTGCGTGAAACTTGGTTGCGGATACTCTGTGTGCATATAAATCATTGCGCCGCCCCCAAAACTCGTATCCCAGGGCACTGGTTTTACCCCTTCTATCGGCTTGTTTGTAACTAATGTCTTGAGATGGTGCAGGCCATTTGTACAGGCCGATAAGTTTTTTTTGCATCCTTCATCCAGGGGAGGTGAAAGGGTATCGTCTGCAGGGTTCCAGAATGCCAATTGGTCGTTCTCAGTTCCAACCAAAAGCAGATTTTTCTGCCCATCTGAATACATATCGAGAATTCCAGTGAAGTGCCATTTTTTGATGATGTCCCGAACCTGCGGTTCCTCAACTCCCCCGTCAGCCGTACGGTATAATATGAGTATGAAAAACATCATTGTGGCAAAAAGGCTGAACCGATTAACTTTTTTCCAAGGATCGATGTGCGAACATTTCTTCATCATCCTGAACCCTTTGTCTAAACTGTCTGTAGACTAACTCCAGCTCCAGTCAAGGACTGCAAATAAAATATTTTCCCGGCAACTGCGAGACCAGCCCTGTGAGTTCTAGTTCGAGCAGGATTGCGGCGGCACGCTGGACCGGCATGTTCGCTTCATTAGCTATTTCATCAATATGTTTAGGAACCTTGTCCAAAATTTTCAAAAGAATTGTTTCCTCAGGACTGTGTGGCCTTTCAAATCCCCTCTTGCCCCCCCAACCCTCTTTAGGAAATAGGGGAGAAGGGTTTCTTCCCTGTTCTCCTTCAGAAAAGGGGGAAGGAGCATGCTGTGCCGGACGGATCAAAGGCCGGATTTCTTCCAGAACGTCTTCGACGCTTTCAACCAGCTTGGCGCCCTGCCTGAGAAGCCGGTGCGTACCCTTGCTCCGCATGCTTTGAGCCACCCCTGGAACGGCGAAGACCTCTCTGCCCTGCTCCAGGGCAAAACGGGCGGTTATCAGTGAACCGCTCCTTTCGGCGGCTTCCACTACGACAACGCCAAGCGAAAGGCCGCTGATTATGCGGTTTCTCGACGGGAAATTGCCCGGAACGGGAGGCGTGCCAAGTGGAAATTCCGTCAGCAAGGCGCCGCTCCGGGCTATTGCCTGCCTAAGATCGGCGTTCACAGCGGGATATTCCATGTCCAGCCCGCAACCCAGAACGGCAAGCGTCCTTCCCCCGGCTTTGAGCGCACCGCGGTGCGCGGCGGAGTCGATGCCGACCGCAAAGCCGCTCACGACGGCAACGCCGTTTCGAGCCAGATCGGAGGTCAATTTTTCGGCAAATATGATTCCTGCGGGGGAGGCGTATCGTGAACCTACAACGGCAATAGAGACCAGGTCGCGAGCCATCAGTGCCCCCGACGAGAACAAAACGGCGGGAGGATCAGGGATTTTGAGCAGGTTTGAGGGATAATCATCATCACCGATGCATATCAGCATGAAATTGTTTTTTTTAATTCTGGTCCATTCGGATTCCGGGTCTCTGACAAACTGCTTTGCGGCAAGCGCCTGCAGCGACTTGTCACGACTCAGGCCGGTTTCGCATAAATCCTTGAGCCCGGCCGCAAGCACCTTTTCGGCGGACCCGAAAACCTCGACGAGGCGCAGGATGGACCTGTTCCCAAGACCCTGTATCAGCTTGAGTTTGAGCCAGGCAATCCGGTTGTTCTCCCGGTCAGCGGAAATGGAATGAGAATTGCTCTTATTCTCTATTGGTTCGCTCCCGTTAAAATTTTAATGATACTATACCTGGCTGGACGCTCAGGATAAGTATATGTCGATAAGCGATTTGTCAAATAATCGCCACCAGTTTAAAATACCAACGGCGGAGAAATTATCCCCGAAATCCCTGAAAGCTTTCGCAGTCATGGATAGAGCGGCGCAAACAAAAAGGGCCTCAAAGCCCGAACTACTTTCGCCGGGCGGCAGCCTGGAGAAGCTGAGGATTGCCTTCTTGTACGGCGCCGACGCGGTATATGTTTCCGGAAAAGATTTCGGGCTGCGCGGTTTTGCTCATAATTTTGACACCGAGGAACTAGCGGCGGCAACCGTTATTTCTCACATGCTCGGCAAAAAGATTTATATAACAGTCAATATTTTTGCGCGCCAGCCGGACCTGAAGAAAATCCCCCCGTATCTCGAATACCTCCAGGAACTGAAAGTCGATGCTCTCATAATCTCGGACCCCGGCGTGGTGTTGCTTGCCCGCAAACACGCCCCGCAAATCCCCATTCATCTTAGCACCCAGGCAAACACGACCAATTCATCAAGCGTGGAATTCTGGGCGGAGCAGGGTGTGCGACGGATTAATCTCGCCCGTGAATTAAGTTTTCGGGAAATAGCCGAGATCGCAAAAGAATCAAAGGCCGAAATCGAAATATTTGTCCACGGGGCTATGTGCATGTCCTATTCGGGCCGCTGCCTGATGAGCGCCTTTCTAAATCCCTCCAGCCCCCCTTTGGAAAATGGGGGAGCAAATCTCCCACGTCCCGCGCTGCAAAAAGGGGGGAACCGGAGTGCAAACAGCGGTTTTTGCACTCAACCGTGCAGATGGTCCTGGGGGCTTGTCGAGGAAAAGCGCCCCGGTGAGGTTTTTCCGGTACAGCAAGATGGGCGCGGAACTTATATCTTCAATTCGAAAGATCTGTGCCTGCTTGAAGACATCGGCGCACTCGCAGGCCTTGGAATAAGTTCCTTCAAAATCGAAGGCCGCATGAAGGGATCGCTCTACCTGGCCAGTGTAACGAGGGCCTACCGGCAGGCGATCGACCGCTGCGCTGACAGGGGCACGGCTTACAGAGTCAAATCCAACTGGGTTGAAGACCTGCAGAGGGTAAGTCACCGCCCTTACACGAAAGGACATTTGTTCGAAAATGCCCGGGCGCGTGAATCAAACGTCGAACCTCGGATTTCATATATCCAGACGCATGCCTTGGCGGGCATCGTACGCCCCCGCCCGGATTGCGATTCAATGTGGGCAGAGGGCAGGGCCGAGGGAAAAATATTCCTTGAGGCCAGATCGAGGCTGGTCCCCGGCCAAAGGCTCGAGTTCATGTATCCTGACGGCTCCAGCGCCTCTCATTTTCTCGATTTATTTGAAGACCTCAATGGCAATCGCCTTGCCCAAGCCCATCCTAACAGGTGGATCAGGTTCTGCGTTGATTTCCCGGTCTTTCCGTTTCAGACGGTGAGACTGGAAAAAAATAAAACCGGGAAGGCCGCCGGAGCGGAGTTCCTTGAACTATGCGGGGCATTGATATAATAAGGGGCACTACTACTGCCATGGTTTTGGAGGGGGGCTTTGCGTAAACTGAAGGACATCGAACAGGGATGCTCGGCAAACGGGTGCCCGACTTCAAAACAGTGCTCCTTGATTGAAGAAATTGCGCGCTTGCGTGAGCAATGCCGCAAACTCGAGGAGCTTTCCTTCGTCGATGCGCTTACGGATCTGTACAACTTCCGATACTTGCAACGGGCTCTCGAAGTCGAAATGGAAAGGACCCGGCGGACGAAGCTTCCGACCGGCCTGATCATGATCGACCTGGATCATTTCAAAAATGTGAATACCCTGTACGGACATGAATGCGGCAATACCGTTCTTGCCTGGGTCGGTAAAATCATCAAAGACAGCGTTCGGGTTATTGACGTGCCTTGCAGGTACGGAGGCGAAGAATTCGCCCTGATTTTACCGGGCGCCTCTCTGAGAGAGTCGAAAATGATTGCTCAGCGGCTGAGAGAAACTCTTCGCTCTAACCCGGTCATTCTTAAAGATGTGAGCCTGACCATAACCGCAAGTTTAGGCGTGGCCGTTTTCAGTTACAGCGACAAGTGTTCGGCGGGCGAATTTCTGGACAAGGTCGACCGGCTTCTATACGATGCGAAAGAGTCGGGCAGAGACCGCATATGCTCGGAGGATTACTGCCCGATGGTCATGCCGGACGAAGTTACAGCCGAAGAAAAAGCCGAGCTGTTTTCCTCGATCGAAGAGGACGAATAGGTCCTATATTTGCAATTTCTTCAGGAAATCTCAATTTTTTATGAACTGGCGGATAAACGCCGCCACCTCGGCTTTTCCCCGGTACACCCCGTAGTGGCCCTCGCACAGGACATCCGCCTCGATTCCGAGCAACAGTTTGAGGCTTGCCTGATAGTCCTTGCGGTTTGATAGAAAGTCGGGATCGAGAGGGCCGTGAACGTCTTGGGCGAAAAGGACTTTTAGCCCGTCCGATTCGGTAAGATACACAACCGAGCCCGGCGAGTGTCCGGGTGCGTGGATGGCCTCGATTTTTCTGGCGCCAAGCGGGATATTATCGCGGGAACCGGTAAGCTTTTTGTCCACTTGGAAAGACTCCAGCATTGTCCCGTACCAGTTTGCAGCCGTGACGCGGTTGTCGCCGGCCTCGAGAAAAGGGGCATCCAGTTTGTGTGCGACGATTTCGAGCCCGATGCGCCGTTTCAATTCGGCTGCCCCGCCCGTGTGATCGTAATGGCAATGAGTGATCAGCAGGTATTTTATTAGCTGCGGCTGGGCCCCGCATTGCCTTATGTTTGCTAAAAGCTTTTCCACTGCCCCGCCGCATCCCGCATCTACCAGGGCTGATTCCTGACCGAACTTTATGAGGTATATCGCTGCATCTTCCGGTGATGTAAGATGTCCGCCGCCTACCTGGAAAATCTCGCTGGTGATTTCCATGACCTTATCCTGAGTTCTCGTTCCCTGGTGGTTGCCTTTCCCGAAAGAGCCGGGAAATGTCTGTTCATTGGTACGCCTCCGGTGCGGGCTAAAATTGAATTTTAGCCTCAGCCTCATACCTATTACATCAAAAGCTCCCGCGGGGAAAGAAAACATCGGGGCGAATTCCATTTAGCGCGGGGCCGTGTGCGTGACCTCCTTTCTCCCCTTTTCGATTGCACAATCGAGCGAAGTCGAGTATCGAATCGGAGGGCAAACCATCTGATATTCGTTATAGGATCTCGGTACAAGGCAGATGAATGGAAGAACAATGGACCGTTTTGAATGTCCTGCAGTGGACAACGCAATATTTCAACGAAAAGGGGTTCGAGCAGCCAAGGGCTGATGCGGAAGTGCTTCTGGCCCACGCCCTGGGGGTGGAACGCATCCAGCTCTACCTCAACTACGACAAGCCGCTTGCAGCGGAAGAACTGGCGCTTTTCCGGGGCTTGGTTCGCCGGAGGGCCTCTTTCGAGCCTACTCAATACATCACCGGGAAGCAGGAATTCTGGTCTTTGGATTTTGAGGTTACTCCCGCGGTCCTCATACCGCGCCCTGAAACCGAAGTGCTTGTGGAAAAGGCCCTGGAGATCGCGGGAGATGAACCTTCCCTTGTCCTGGATATTGGCACCGGGTCGGGGGCAATAGCGGTCGCCATGGCACATGAGCGAACCGGAATGAGGATCATTGCAGCCGATAAATCATGGTCCGCCATTGAAGTGGCTCGAAGAAACGCCGCGCGGCATGGCGTCGCAGACCGGATTTTTTTCGTTGTGACCGACCTTTTCGGGGCCGTCGCGCCCCTGCCTCTGTTCGATCTCATTGTTTCCAATCCCCCATATGTATCGGATGCGGAACTTCTTGACCTCTCGGCCGAAATCGCCAATTATGAACCCCGCTCCGCCCTTCGGGGCGGAGGAAAACGAGGTCTAGCCCTGATCCGAAAGATTCTGGAAGAGTTTCATGCCCGTTTGAAGCCGAAGGGATCTTTGCTCATGGAAATAGGACTGGGGCAGGCGGAAATCCTTGAAGCGGAGTTTTCAGAATGCCTGGCCGGAAGATTCCAATTTGTCGAAGACTACTCAGGCGTAAGACGGGTCCTGCACGTCCGCGGCAAAGGGGAGTAACTTATGGATAAGCTGGTTATCGAAGGAGGGGTCCCACTTGATGGAGAAGTGCAGATCAGCGGGGCAAAGAACTGCGTGTTGCCTCTCATGGCCGCAACGCTTTTGGCCAACGGAAAGCACAGCTTCACCAACGCGCCCCACCTGCGTGACATCAGGACAATGCAGTCCCTGCTCGCATACATGGGGGCGGCCTCCCAACACAATCACATTCTGCAGATAGATACCTCCGACATCCACACCCTTGAGGCCCCCTACGATCTGGTGAAGACGATGCGCGCCTCCGTCCTTGTGCTCGGACCGATGCTCGCCCGCTATCGCCGCGCGCGCATCTCTCTTCCGGGCGGGTGCGCAATAGGGGCGCGCCCCATAAACATGCACATAAAAGCCCTCGAACAGATGGGCGTGGATATCGTCCTGGAGCACGGCTATGTCGTGGGGCGGTCAAAAAGACTGCGTGGCGCGCTCATCACCTTCGACCAGGTAACGGTAACCGGGACCGAAAACATAATGATGGCCGCCTGCCTGGCCGATGGGGTAACGGTTCTGAAAAACTCGGCGCGAGAGCCTGAAGTGGTGGCGCTTGCGGACTATCTCAACGCGATGGGGGCCAGGGTAGAAGGCGCAGGCACAGATGAAATCACAGTCAGGGGTGTAGGCGAACTTACCCCGTCCAGTTGCGAGGTAATTCCTGACAGGATCGAAGCGGGCACATACCTTGTAGCGGCTGGAATTACGGGGGGCAGACTGAAGCTCAAGGGGTGCAGGCCGGACCATCTCCAGGCGGTGGTCCAGAAGCTGGGCGATGCCGGGCTTACCATCGAGAGCAATGGGGACCTTATCGAGGTCTACCGCAAAGGCAGGATACGGAGCGTCAATATTGAAACGCAGCCTTTTCCAGGTTTTCCTACGGATATGCAGGCGCAGTTCATGGCCCTCATGGCCCTCGCAGGCGGGGTCAGCCTGATAAAAGAGCGCATATTTGAAAACCGCTTCATGCATGTGCTCGAGTTGCAGCGCATGGGCGCCGATATCGACCTGGACGGCAGGACCGCCATCGTGCGCGGGGTCAGGAAACTCTCAGGAGCGCCCGTCATGGCAACGGACCTGCGGGCTTCGGCCTCACTGGTCCTGGGTGCTCTGGCAGCCGATGGAGCCAGTGAAATCACCCGGATCTACCATCTGGACCGCGGCTACGAAGCCATCGAGAATAAACTCTCCGGCGTTGGGGCGAAAATCGAACGCGTGAGGTAAGACGGCATAGTGGCATGAAACCTGCCCCGGACGCTGATCCCGGGATGAAATTCGACTAACTGTCGAACGAAGCGATTGGCTGCGGTCCACGCCTCGCGGGTGGTTGAACAGGTTACCGTAAAAGGATAACAAATGGGAGCGCGTCAAGCTGACTGGAAGCCCATAGATCTTAACGGGCTTAAAACGACCAGCCTCAAAGACCGGCAAAGCCAGGTGTCGATGGCTGATTTCGCACATCCGCTGCCGCCTGGAGGTTCCTTTCGGCAGTTTTTGGATAGTCTACCCTCGATACTTGCCGCTGAAGAACTTCTGAAGGCAGCCTCGGCAATATCCGAATCGGTCAGAAACGAAAGGACCGTAATTCTTGGAATGGGTGCTCATCCCATAAAAGTCGGCCTCAATCCCGTAATCATCAACGCAATCGAGCGGGGCCTTCTGTCGGGGTTAGCCATGAACGGCGCGGGAATAATTCACGACGTGGAAATCGCCCTGGCGGGGAAGACCTCGGAAGATGTTGCGGCGCATCTTGGCAGCGGCCTGTTCGGAATGGCGCATGAAACGTCTGAATTCATTCACCGGGCTGTTGTGAAGGCATATTACGAACGCGGTGAAGGGCTTGGAAGAGCGGTCGGCGAGGCGCTGCTCATGGAAAGAGCGCCGTATGCGGATGCGAGCATTCTGGCCGCGGCCGCGAGGTGTGCCTTGCCGGTAACCGTCCACGTGGCAATCGGGACCGACATCATACACATGCACCCGGAAATGGACGGCGCCGCGATGGGCGCGCTGAGCCACTTCGATTTCCGCCTGCTTTGCTCTCTTGTTAGCACCCTTCAGCAGGGAGTTTTCATAAACCTCGGCTCGGCCGTGGTAATTCCGGAGGTTTTTCTCAAGGCTGTGAGCGTGGCAAGGAACCTTGGCTTCCCGCTGGATGGTCTCACCGCTATAAACATGGATTTTCTGCGTCATTACAGGCCGCTGACTAATGTGGTGCAAAGGCCCGTCATGGATGGCGGAGTCGGGATTAATCTAACGGGCCATCATGAAATAATGTTCCCTCTTCTGATGGCGGCGGTACTGGAAGATATTGAGAAGGAGCGCTGATGGGGGAAAAGATCTTGATCCGGTCGGGCGGGATCGAAATGGGCGCCGAGCTAAATGATTCACCAACGGCCCTGGCGCTTTTCAGCGTCCTTCCGCTTTCCGCCGAAGCCAACACATGGGGAGACGAAATCTACTTCCAGGTCCCTGTAGATCAGCAGCTCGATTCTACGGCGGCTGAATTGGTCCAGGTCGGCGACCTCGGATATTGGCCTTCGGGCCGCGCGTTTTGTATTTTTTTCGGTCCGACTCCGATCAGCCGGGAAGGCGGAATCCGCCCTGCGAGCGCTGTAAATTTGATCGGAAAGGTGATCGGGGATGCTCGCGCGTTCAGGGCAGTTCATGACGGAGATCTTATGCAGTTGGACGTTGCCCGCTGACATGTTATTCTTACCAATCTTATTCTAGGTGACGGCTTCCGTGGAGGTTCAAATGCCGATTTACGAGTACGAGTGCTGCAACTGTTGTGAATGTTTCGAAAGACTTGTCTTCAGGAGCGATGAGGCGGTAAGCTGCCCGAAGTGCGAGTCTTCCAATGTCCATAAGATGATGTCCGTTTGCGGCTTTAAGAGCGGCGGGGACAAGGGGACGGCAAGCAGCCGCGTGGGCAGCACAGCGGCATCAGGCTGTTCGGGATGCGCCGGCGGAAGCTGCAGCACATGTCATTAAGGCTTGGAAAAGAGGCAACATTTGGCAAAGCAATTGATCCGCATTGCGACTCGCGGAAGCATGCTGGCTCTTCAACAGAGCGGGATGATAAGAGAGGCCCTGGAGAAGCTCTGGCCTGAAATCGGGTTTGAACTTCAAGTCATAAAGACGACCGGTGATAAAATAATCGGCGTGCCGCTCTCACAGGTTGGCGGCAAGGGGCTTTTCGTAAAGGAAATAGAGGATGCCCTGCTGGATGGCTCCGCCGACCTGGCGGTCCACAGCATGAAAGACGTTCCCTCCGCTCTGCCCGAAGGCCTCGTTATAGCCGCTATCCCCGAACGCGAGGACCCGCGCGATGCCCTGATCATCCGAAGCGGCAAAACGATCGCTGATCTCTGTCATGGTGCGCTCATCGGCACCAGCAGCCTTCGCCGTAGCGCCCAGATACGAGCCATGCGTCCCGATTTCGAAGTCCGCGACCTTCGTGGAAACGTTGAAACGCGCCTCCGTAAGCTCGATGAAGGACAATTCGACGCGATCATCCTGGCCGCGGCCGGGCTCAAGCGAATGGGCTGGCAGGACAGGGTGACGATGTACATGGACCCTGTGGAATTCGTACCGGCCATAGGGCAGGGCGCGCTGGGAATCGAAGCGAGGTCCGAAGACCATAGAATTTTAAGCCTTCTGGCGCCTCTCGACCATCCGGAAACAGCCGTCACCGTTTGCTCCGAACGCAGTCTGCTCAAGGAACTGGAGGGCGGCTGCCAGGTCCCCATTGGCGGCTATGCGCGCCTTGCCGGAAAAATTATCGGACTCTCGGGTCTTGTCGCTTCGCTTGACGGCAGGCAATTATTCCGCGCCGTGCGCACTGCGCCCATGGAAGATGCGGTCGCACTCGGCAAAAGGGTCGCCGGGGAATTGCTCGATCTGGGGGCAAGGAAAATACTCGACGAGATCTACAAGTAATCTCCACACCGTGTCTGGAATTCGAAAAGAGAGTGCAGTGAAAAAAGGCAAAGTCTATCTCGTTGGGGCCGGTCCGGGTGACCCGGGTCTTTTGACGCTAAGGGGAAAGCAAGTCCTCGAAAGAGCCGAGGTGGTCATTTTCGATTACCTGGCAAACGAGGAATTGCTCAAATTTGCCCCGCCCTGGGCCGAGCGTATCTACGTCGGCAAGAAAGGCGGCGATCATACTCTTGGCCAGGATGACATAAACGCCCTCCTGGTCGAAAAGGGGCGCGAAAACATAGTCGTGCGGCTCAAAGGGGGTGACCCTTTCATTTTTGGCCGTGGCGGCGAGGAGGCGCAGGCGCTGGTAGAAAACGATATTTCGTTCGAAGCCGTACCGGGGATTTCCGCCGCAGCGGCTGTGCCGGCCTATGCGGGCATACCGCTTTCCCACCGGGACTTTACGTCAACCATCGCCTTCATTACAGGGCACGAGAGAGCAGACAAAGGCGGGCACGAATCCAAAATCGCATGGGACAAGATATCGACCGGAGTGGGAACGCTCGTCTTTTTCATGGGGGTGAAAAACCTGCCTGAGATCTGTCGAAAGCTCGTCGAGTACGGCCGGCCGGCCGAAACTCCCGTAGCCGTTATCCGCTGGGGCACCACCCCCATGCAGCAAACCGTTACCGGCACGCTTTCCGATATTGTGGCCAGGGTCAAAGAAGCCCGCCTGCAGCCGCCGGCAATGATAGTTGTCGGAGAAGTCGTCAAGTGCCGTGAAGAGCTTAACTGGTTCGAGCGCCGGCCCCTGTTCGGCCGAAAGATCATGATTACGCGGGCAAGGGAGCAGGCGAGCGATTTCAAGGCCGAATTGGAAGAACTCGGGGCCAAATGCATCGAGTTTCCGACCATAGCCGTTTGTCCTCCACCCTCATGGGACCCTCTGGACACCGCTATAAACAATATTTCGCAATACGACTGGGCGATTTTCACGAGCGTAAACGGCGTCAAGTTTTTTGTCGAAAGGCTGCTCTCGGCAGGCAAGGACGCTCGAGACCTCAAGGGCATACGCCTCGCCGCGATCGGCCCTAAAACCGCCGAAGCCCTGGAGTCTTTCACGCTGCGCCCCGACCTGGTTCCTTCCGAATACCGCGCCGAAGCCATACTGGAGGCCTTGTCACAGCACAGCGTGCGTGAAAAGCGTTTTCTCATGCCGCGCGCAATGGTCGCACGTGAAATATTGCCTGAAAAACTCAGGGAATGGGGAGCTCAGGTTGACGTCGTCCCTGCCTACATGACTGTTCTTCCGGAACACGACGTAGAAAAAATCCGGATGCTTTTAAGCAATTGCGAGATAGACTGCCTCACGTTCACATCTTCCTCCACCGTCTCCAACTTCTTTGCTCTGATCGCAAACGAAGACCTTCAGCGTTGCGCTGACCGGATGGCCGTTGCCTGTATCGGTCCTGTAACGGCCCAGACTGCTGAAAAGTTCGGCCTCAAAACCTCTATTATGCCTTCCCAATACACCATCCGCGGTCTTGTGGATTCGATTGTGTCCTTCTTTGAACACAAGGGCTGAAGATAATTCGGCCGGCGTAGCCTTGAGATTGTGCCGTTGTGGCTATTAACCGGGTTCCGCCAGGTGGCCGAGGCGCTTCTCAATCTTTTTCCAGCAGGAGGTGCTATGCAGGGCGCTCTGTCGGGACTAAAGGTGCTGGACCTCTCGCGGCTTTTGCCGGGGCCGTTCTGTTCAATGCTGATTGCGGACCTGGGCGCGGACGTAGTCAAAGTGGAAGACCCACGGATTGGCGACTACATCCGTTGGTGGCCGCCCAAAATCGGGGGAAACAGCGGATTTCACGTTGTTCTGAACCGCAACAAGCGCTCCCTCACCCTTGACCTCAAAAGTCCTGAGGGAAAATCAATATTCGAAAAGCTCGCCGCCGAGGCCGATGTCGTCCTGGATGGCTTTCGCCCCGGGGTTATGGCGAAGCTTGGGTTGAGCTTCCAAGACCTCGAGCGGATTAATCCCCGCCTGGTCTATTGCTCCATAACCGGCTACGGGACCCGCAGCATTCTCGCGCACAAGGCGGGCCATGACGTCAACTATCTGGCGCTCAACGGGGTCCTTTCCTATAGCGGCAAAGAGTCGCCCGCGATGGCCGGGGTCCAGATAGCGGACCTGGGCGGCGGAGGCCTTCTTGCCGCTTTCGCGATCATGGCTGCCCTGTTTGCGCGCGAGAAGATGGGCAGAGGCCAGTTCGTCGATATTTCGATGACCGACGGCGCCTTCGCTTGGAACTGCCTGAGGTTGGGAAAGTTCATCGCCGACGGTATAGTTCCCGCGCCGGGAGATGACCTTCTCAATCACGGGCTGGCCTGCTACAACATTTATGAGACTAAAGACGGCCGGCATATGAGCCTGGGCGCGCTTGAACCACAGTTTTGGAAGTCTTTTTGCCGGGCTGCCGGTCACCCGCAGTGGGACACCCCCGGCTATTTCGAACCCGGTGAGCATCAGAAAAAGCTGACCGAAAGTGTCTCGGAATTTTTCCGGCAAAAAAGTCAGTCCGAATGGGTCGAGCATTTCAAGGACACCGACTGCTGCTGCGAGCCTGTCCTGAATCTCAGGGAAGCAATGGAGGGCGAGCTGATGAAGGACCGCCAAATGGTCGTCGACCTGGTCCACCAATCCTGGGGCGCCTATAAGCAGCTCGGGATCGCTCCGAAGTTTTCCCTTACGCCGGGTTCGCTCTCATCCCATGCTCCCGAACTCGGGGAACACACTCGCCCGATTCTTGAAAAACTCGGCTACTCCCCAGCCAGGATCGAAGAACTCAAGAGTTCCGGGCTAATCTAGGCGGCTGGGCCGCACGCCTCGCGAAGCGTCGAGATTTTGACTTTTTCGAAGAGTTGGGTAAGAATAAGCCTCGGACCGGAGGAGACAGCTATGGCCGAACTGGCAAAAAAGAAAGCCTGCTATGAGGACCTCTATAGTATCCCGGAAGACATGACGGGGGAGATCATTGAGGGCGAACTCATTGCCACCCCTCGGCCATCGAGAAGCCACGTCTTCACGGCATCCGGACTGGATAAGGAGATTGGCCCGCCGTATCAACTGGGCCGCGGTGGCCCTGGCGGGTGGATTATCCTCGTCGGGCCGGAAATCATGCTTCAGGAAAACATTGTGGTTCCCGATCTGGCCGGTTGGAGGAAAGAAAGGTTTCCATTCCGGGAGGAACGCAACTCCATATCCGTCGCTCCGAACTGGGTCTGTGAGATTCAGTCTCCTGGAACTATCCAGGTGGACAAGATCCGCAAAATGCCCCTATATGCCCGGTATTCAGTTGAGCATGCCTGGCTCATTGATCCCATCGCCAGGACAATGGATGTCTTCAGACTCGAATCCGGCAGGTGGTCTCTGCTCGGGAGCTATGCGGAAAAAGACAAGGCGAGGGCTGAACCCTTCCAGGAAATTGAAATAGATCTTGGAGATTTGTGGCTTGAAAACCTTCAACCGCAAACGGATATCGGCGGCAGTTGATCAGAGCGCCTCGGCGTGCGTAGACTCCTTTTTGAGATGCGGATTCCGGAAAGTGTATAATCGATCCCGCCCGATCCCGAAAAAAATCGGTTCCCCGGGGTTAGCCCGGAGAACCGGCATTAGGCTGGAGGATCAAAGACATCAAGAGATGTAGTCTTCTTCGGGGCCAGCCAAAAATTCCGTCAGCTCTTCCAATTCCTCGCGCTCTTTTACTTTCTTGAGCGCATCGGGGCCGGTTGTTTCCTTTATATGTTTTGGGCAGTTCATGGTACCCCCTTTACGATCCATGATAAAGATAATGGCGTTTGAAAAGTTGAGGATGCAGGCCGGAACTGTTTTAAGTGCGATCCAAAACGGCGAGTGCCCTCGACCTATAGCACGCACTGCTTTCTAACCTTTTGTTCTTCCAGCATCTCGAAGCTGCCGTCCTCTTTTCGGATGATCAGCATATCACGGCCCTGCCGATCGGTTACCCTGATTGCGCCGATGCAAAATTCCGGCAGTTTCTTTATGTTCGTCTTCGGTTTCAGCCTGACGAGCATAATGCCTGCGGCCACAAAAGCAGCTATGGTCCCGATCAGGTACAAATAAAAGAATTGATCCATCGATATCTCCCCGAGGCGCCTTAAATTCCCCCCTTGAGGGCTTTTGCTCGAAGCGGGCTCCGCAGCAAGGCGTGCAGTCAATCTAATTTTTAGTTAAACATGGAATTACCATTCCACAACCAGACTGGGGGGGCAAGAGAAAAGTTTCTCTTTTGGGAAGGGAAACCTGTCAGGCTTCGATGAAGCGAGACCATAATGCGCAAGGGCCGTATACAGGCGCCGTGACGTCCTGAGATTTAGTTTGAGATGGAAAGCGTAACAGGGTATCCTTCGACAAATTTTCAGCAACCCAAAGCTACCGGCCTTTTCCCGGTATAGCATCGTGTATTTTCAGGAGTATCAATGAGCAGGGTAATGAAACTGTTGATATTACCGGCATGCATTTTCTTATTGCCCCTTTTAGCCAGAGGGGAGCCGGACCGGTTCCGGACGGACACCATAAAGACCTCCGAAGGGCCCCTCCAGATCACTTTTCTGGGACACGCATCGCTTAAAATGGATTTCCATGGCAGGAACATCTATATAGACCCCTCCTCGGAGGTGGCCGATTTTTCAAAAATGCCCAAGGCCGATATAATCCTGTTCACGCACGAACACAGCGATCATTTTGACCTGAAGGCCCTTGAGGACCTCAAGAGCAAGGACACGCTGGTTGTGCTGACTGAAATCTGCGCCGCCAAATATGGAGAAGGCATAGTAATGAAAAACGAGGATGTTAAAATAATCCAGGGCCTCAAGATAGAGGGTGTTCCCGCCTATAACATAGTAAACAAGCGCCCCTCCGGCTTTCCATATCATTTGAAAGGGGTGGGAAACGGCTACATAATTACATTCGGGGACAAGCGTCTCTACGTCGCGGGCGACACGGAGAAAATCCCGGAAATGAACGAACTGAGCGACATCGATGTCGCCTTTCTTCCGCTCAGGCTTCCGGAAACGATGACGGTGGAAATGGCGGCTGATGCTGTTAGAGTGATGAGGCCCAGGGTCTTTTATCCTTATAATTACGACGGTACGGATCTTACCGAACTGACCGAACTCCTGAAGGGCCAATCGAATACTGAGGTCAGGATACGGAATATGAAATAGGATCTTCCCGCTTCCTGCTTCTGGTTACCATATGTCATTTCTTAAACTCGTCATACGAAATGCGTTCAGGCAGAGACTGCGAACCTTTCTCACCATTTTCGCGATGGCAGTGGCAATCCTTGCTTTTTGCCTGCTCGATACGGTCGTGGAGGCCTGGTATGTCGGCGTGAACAGCGCTTCTCCTAATCGGCTGGTTTCCCGCAACTCCGTTTCTCTCATCTTCCCGCTTCCTCTGAACTACCGGTCCAGAATGCAAATGGTGCCGGGAGTTGATCAGGCTGTCTACGCAAACTGGTTCGGGGGTGTATACATAGACGAGCATCACTTTTTCCCGAGAATGGCTGTTGGACCAAATAACTATTTCGATATCTTTCCGGAGTTCCTCATCTCGAAAGACGAACTCAAAGCGTTCTGGAAGCAGCGAAACGCATGTATCGTGGGACGCAAACTTATAGAGCAATACGGATGGAAACCTGGCGATACGATTACGCTTACCGGAAACATATACCCGGGAGAATGGAGCTTCGTAGTGCGCGGTGCTTACCGCGGGGCTACCAAGTCAGTCGACGAGACGCTGTTTTTCTTTCATTGGGACTATCTTGACGAAACATTGAAGAAGAAGATGCCAACGAGGGCAGGACAGGTAGGCTGGTATGTGATTCAGATACGGGACCCGGCCGATGCCGCGCAGATTTCTGAATCTGTGGACGATCTTTTCAAAAACTCGTCGGCCGAGACCCTGACCGAGACGGAGAAGGCGTTCCAGGCCGGGTTTCTGGCAATGACGGAGGCAATCGTAATCGCTGTGCGGATCGTCTCATACGTCGTCATAGGAGTTATCCTCATCGTCCTGGTGAATACGATGGCGATGACTTCGCGCGAACGAACCCCGGAATATGCGATCCTGAAAACCATGGGCTTTGGGAGCAAACATCTCTGGGCCCTTATTGCCGGGGAATCGGTTTTTATTTCCATGCTGGGCGCAACGCTCGGATTTGCGCTTTCCTACCCGGCCGCAAACGTCTTTTCCAGCAACGCCGGAACACTTCTGCCCGTTTTCCAGATACACTTCTGGAAGACTCTTTCATTTTGCGCTCTGGCCAGTTTCGGGATCGGAATCCTTTCCGCGCTCCTGCCCATCTGGGGCGCCAGCCACATTCGAATCGCCCAGGCGCTGAGGCATCTGGGATAGGTCTCTTCGGAAGGATACAGCAGAATATGAGCGAAGCGGGAATTCATCTCTTTATCGGCTTTCAGGGGGTAAGTCTCGAACACGAGCTGAAATACCTTATCAGGGATTACCGTCCGGGTGGGATTGTCCTTTTCAAAAGAAACATCGAAAGTCGCGAGCAACTTAAAAACCTTGTTGCCGATGCGCAGTCGTTTGCGCTGGAGGAACTGAAGCGCCCTGTCTTTTTTGCCATCGACCAAGAGGGGGGGAGCGTCCAGAGGCTCTCGCCCCACTTTACTTCGATCCCTGCTGCAAGCTCTCTTGTAGAGCGAGGGCCTGAAGCTGTTTCCGAATGGTCTGCAGTATGTGCGGCCGACCTCAGAGAAATCGGAATCCAGATAAACTTCGCCCCTGTTCTCGACATAGTGGCCGAGGGGACAAAACATTTCATGGAGTCCCGCTCATTTGGTTCGACTCCGGCAAGAGTATCCGACCTTGGAACCATCTGGATCGAAACTCTGCAGGCGAACCGAATCTCCGCAACCGCAAAGCATTTTCCCGGGCTTGGACTTGCCGAACTGGACCCGCACCACTTTGCCCCCGTCATATCCGATAAGAGCATGGAGAAATTCCACCTCCATCTCATCCCCTTCATGGCCGCCCTGAGAGCCGGAGTCAACTGTGTTATGACCTCCCATGCGGTCTACCCGGCTGTCGATCCCGAATGGCCCGCGACCCTTTCACATGAAATAAGCCTGGTGTGGTTGAGACAGCGCCTTGGATTCGGAGGCGTCCTGTTCACCGACGACCTGGATATGGCAGCGATTGCCGAGAATTATTCGCCTCAAGAGATAGCATTGCGCGGACTTTCATGTGCTGCGGACTTCTTTTTGATCTGCCAGAAAAGCGAAAGCATCGGCCCTATGTACGCGGCGCTCGCCGATCAGCTCGGCCGTAACCAATCCCTGCAAAGATTTCATTGCGATACCATCGAGAGATTCGAGCTTCTGAGGCGGTTCCATTTCGCTGAGTAACGCCATGGAGGGTTTGCTGAAATTCCCGCTCTCCCCTTTTTTAGAAAAGGGGAGAGTTGGCGGCCCCGTCCAGGTGAAACTCACACATCGCGTACCTCATAAACGCTTCCAGGCTTCAATCTTTCTTACCCTGCAGTTTCTCAAGGAAGGAAGCCCTGCCGGACCCGACCTTATAAAGAGTGTAGCGCACCGGGTCTTTAAGATAGTATTCCTGGTGATAGTCCTCGGCCTTGTAAAAGGGTTGGGCCGGCTCAATTCGAGTCGCGATCCTTCTCCCGAATTTTCCTGACTCTTCGAGTTCCCGCTTAGAAGCCTCGGCCTGAAGTCTTTGTTCCTCATCATGATAAAAGATAACCGTATGGTACTGCGGTCCGGTGTCTGCAAACTGGCCGTTTTCCTGGGTGGGGTCGATGTTTTTCCAGAATATCTCGACCAATTCGTGAAAACTTATTACGGCAGGGTCGAAGACAATCTCGATTGCTTCGATATGACCGGTCTTGCCGGAACAAACCTGCTCGTAGGTTGGATTTTCAATTGTACCGCCGGTGTATCCGACCGCTGTCGATATGACACCCTTAAGCCTGTCGAAAGCCGGCTGCATGCACCAGAAGCACCCGCCGGCGAAAGTAGCCTTTCGGAGATTGCCTTTATCGGGACCGGCCTCTCCCCCACGGCCTTCCGGCGTGCCGATAGCGAAAAAAAAGAGCGCAGCTCCTCCTGCAATCAGAGCAGCATGCATGATATTTTCCCTTCGAAGTGGTTAGCAATTCGAACCGTTTACTTTAGAAGATAAGTCCGGATTTTCAGAAAGTTATTCGATAACCGGCCAATCGGCAGGGGGCGGGGCTTCAAAGCTGAGGTGTTTGCCGGAGACGGGGTGTTGCAGGGTGAGCCGCCAGGCGTGAAGGTATAGACGCCTGTCCGGTTTTGCGCCGTAGGCCCGGTCGCCGGCTACCGGATGGCCGGCTTCGGCCAGATGAATTCTTATCTGGTGAGTCCTTCCGGTGAGGGGGCTGGCCAGAATGAGCGTTCGTCCCTCTTCCCGGCGCAATACGCGGAAAAGCGTTTCGGCTTTCTTGCCTTCGCCTGTCCTTACCGCCGTGTATTTACCACCGGCTTTTCCAATTTGCGACACGGATGTCCACGAATCATTTTTTGGGGAACCCTCGACCCATGCGAGATATTCCTTTTTTACACGCCTTTCCTGGAAAGCCATGCCCACGGACTTATTTACCCTCTTTTCAAGCGCAAAGAGCAGAACGCCGCTCGTTTCCCTGTCGAGCCTGTTGTGGAGTGCCGCGTAGCGTTCAGAGGTTTTTTCACTTGCGAGATGGCGAAGCAGGGCCGCAAAAACATTGTTGTAGGCGTCGTAAGGCGTTTGCTGGCTTGGAATACCGGTTTCCTTGTCATATGCGAAAAGAAAGCGGTCGCGGAAAATTACCCGGATTGGATCGATTTCGTAAAACCTGCGGATTCCGTAATGGGGAAAGGTCACCGAAATTTCCTCTCCCACTGAGGGAATTATGGAAGGATTGCGCTCTATCAGACCACGGACATAAACCGATCCGAAGTCGATCAGGTCGGCCGCTCCCTCTTTTGAAATCCTGAGGTAATGGGAAATAGCTTCGCCAAGGCTAAGACCCTTGTCCTGCGCGCCGGTGCGCCACCTGAAAGAGGAAACCGGCCCGCGGGAGGAGGCAGGGTCTCGATCATCTTCAGTCATCATCGAAGCCCGGAGCCAAAGCGCCGGTTCCGGAGGCGCCGTCCTCAGTGCCCTCCTTTTCCGCCATGGCCTCGTCCATCATGGCGTCCACGTCTAAGTCCTCGCCCAGGTCGTCTCCCATTTCCCTGCTCATGGACTTCATCCATTTCACCATACTCTTCGGGTCGTTTTCATCGACGCTTGAGAAGCGGGACGGGTCAACCATGCGCTCCATTCGAGTCTCTTCGGACATGCGGACCCGGACCCGAGACGGAATCCGCTCAACCTCGGAGCTGCCGCAGTGGCTGCAGTTGGCGCAAACCTCCTCTGAGGCCCGAAAGGTTATTATCTCGGATTTTCGATTGCATTTCCGGCACCGGTATTCGTAGATCGGCATTAGAAATAGACCCCCTGAATCAGACTATTACATATTTTTTGATCGTGTGGACTACTTCGTCAGGATCGTCCAGGAGCGTAAGATAATCAAGATCATCCGGAGAAATGAAACTGCTGCTCAGAAGGGTATTGCGAACCCACTCCAGCAGGCCCGTCCAGTATTGAGTTCCAACCAGTATTACTGGAAAAGGCTTTATACGCCTGGTCTGGATGAGAGTCAACGCCTCGAAGATCTCATCCATGGTTCCGAACCCTCCAGGCATCCCGATATAAGCCTGGGCGTATTTGACAAACATCACCTTGCGGACGAAAAAGTACTGGAAATCGAGCTTCATCGTGGCATAAGGATTCGGGCACTGTTCGAGCGGCAATTGAATATTGAGTCCGACCGACTTCGCGCCTCCTTCTTTTGCGCCCTTGTTCCCGGCCTCCATCACCCCCGGTCCCCCGCCGGTGATGATATTGTATCCGTGCTCGGCAAGTTTTTTGGCGATCTGATATGTTTTTTCATAAGTCTCTTCACCGGGCTTCACTCGAGCCGATCCGAAAATAGTGACAGCCGGGGATAGATCACTAAGGGTTTCGAACCCATCGACGAACTCCGCCAAAATTTTGAAAAGGCGCCAGGAGTCGTGGACGGTGATCGAATCGATCAGGTATTGCTTCTCAGTCATAAAAGTAGTCCCGGCTCCAGGAGAAGGAGCGCAAAAATGATGATTTTTCGTGAAAGTATCTGTTTTGTGTATAGACTTCGGATTATATTCGTGACTTGAGAATTGAACAACAACAGAGTTTGAGCGCATCCTGAAGCTTTTTAATTGACTGATAGATAGAATATTATCAGGCGGTGGCGGATCGGGGAACTGCCAATGTCTCATCCGGTGTTTCCGGGCGGAAACTAAACATGGTTGAACGCGCGGTGCTTATGAGCTATTGTGATCTATTGAAATTCCAGGAATTTTGAATCGTCCGGTTTCCTGATGGAATCAGGCTTTTTTCATAAAGGAGGATCTTGAATGGAAATGAAAGAATTTGTCAGGGCGGCCCTTAAGAAGGTTGGACAGAAAATTCGCGATGGCAGCCTGGATATACGCGAAGAAGGTTACGGCGATGCAGAGGAGATGCTTCTCGACTGGACTTGGATCGAATTGAAAGAGGAATCCCCTGACAAGGAGGCGGTCCTGAACATGGAGCTTGACGACCTCCTGGAACTGGTGGAGAGTTCGGCCGACACCTATGAGGATTACCATATACTGCTGGATTCCGTAAGGGCTGGAACTGAACGCTGAGAACGCCACCTGCCGCAACCCAAGCGCTCTTCGCGGAGCGCTTTTTTTATGTGCGGTTGAACCTGGCATGGTTCACTCGCTAATGAAAGTGATACCGATGTATCGCGGGCATAGCCCGTTCCTGAATTATGCGAAGCACATGAGTTTTTGCGGCCCGGGCCGTCCCGAGCGCTGCGCTAAACGACTAAGGAAAACCCTGACATGAAAAACTTGATCCTTCATCCCGGGCGTGAGCGGCGCATTCTTCAGGGGCATCGCTGGGTCTTCAGCAACGAAATAGCCGATCCGATCCATGATTTTGAGCCGGGAAGCTGGGTTGAAGTACTCACTGCAAAAGGCCTCTCGCTGGGCTTTGGCTATATCAATCCTGCATCGCTGATCGCCGTGCGCATCGTTTGCCCTCCCGGCAAGAAGCCCGATGAGAAATTCTTTAGGCAAAGGCTCCTCGATGCGGCACGTTTTCGACAATACATCTACCCTGCAGAGGAGAGCTACCGGCTTGTCTTTGGCGAATCGGACGGTCTTCCAGGCCTTGTCGTCGACCGTTATGGAGACGTTCTGGTCTACCAGATCGGGACTGTTGGGATGGCAAAGATGGAAGAGTTGATGAGGGAAATGCTGGTCGATCTTTTCAGACCCGAAGCGCTGGTATTTCGAAATGACACTCCCTCGCGCGCCCTCGAAGGCCTTGAGCTTGAAAAGGGGGTAGCTTACGGAAGCGTTACCGGGGATATCCCCGTTCAGATCGAAGGAATCAGGTACCTGGTTGACGTGCTCGGCGGGCAAAAAACAGGGATGTATCTTGACCAGCGGGATAATAGAAGCGCCGCTCGGCAATGGATGCAAGGCAAAAGGGTCCTTGATCTTTTCTGCTATAATGGAGCATGGGGTCTTTCGGCAGTTGCGGGAGGAGCAGTGGAAGTCACGGGTGTCGACCAGTCTTCGGACGCTGTCGATCGGGCGCGCCGCAACGCGGAGTTGAACGGATTTGGCGACCGGTCTTCCTTTGTTGCCCGAGACACATTCGATTACCTGAAAGGAATTGCGCGCGCGTCCTTCGACGTAATAGTGCTGGACCCGCCCGCATTCGCCAAGTCCAGGTCAGCCGTTCCGGAAGCCAGAAAGGGCTACACCGATATAAACCGCCGAGCCCTTCTTGCTTTGAAACCGGGAGGAATCCTGATTACAAGCTCCTGTTCCTACCATGTTAGTGAAGAGCTTTTCCGGGAGTCCCTGATTTCCGCCGGGCAGGCAAGCGGCAGGAAGCTCCGCCTGCTCCATGTCGGCGGCCAGGCGCTCGACCATCCTGCCCTTTTGGGGATGCCGGAGACAAGATATTTGAAGTGCTTCACAGTGGAAGCCGTGTAATGAAACCCGGTAGGCATGGAACTCTACGGCGCTTCTCGGAAAGTCGTTTATGAGGTGCGCTATGTCCAACCGACCTCGCCCCTCAGATCCTCTTCCTCTCCGTCAAGAAGCGGGTAATGGCACAATTCTCCGAGGTAGTTTTGCACGATCATACTCCCGTTCCCGATTTCCCGGATCATATTGGGCAGGAGCGCCATTTTCCCGCGCCCACCCGGCAGATCTACAACAAAATGGGGCATCGCCGGCCCTGAGATCCGGTTTCGGAGTTTTCGAAGAATTCCGAGCCCTGTGCTGATTGGGGTCCTGAAATGACCCGTGCTCCTGGTGAGGTCCATTTGCATCAGGTAATAGGGGCGGACCCGAATGCGAAGCAGCCGTTGGAACAGTTCGGCCAGGACGGGTTCGGAGTCGTTTACGCCGCGCAAAAGGACCGTCTGGCTGCCAAGTGGAATGCCTGCGTTTGACAATATCGCGCAGGCCCGCTCCGAGTCGGCTGTAATTTCGGCGGGATGGTTGAAATGAATATTTACGAACAACGGGTGAAATTCCGACAGCATACCCGCCAGTGCCGGAGTTACCCGGCTGGGAAGAGCGCAGGGGACACGGGTCCCGATCCTGACTATCTGCACGTGTTTTATCTTCCGCAGACTGCTCAGAATCTCCCGGAGACACTGCGTGGTAAGCAACAAAGGGTCGCCGCCCGACAGGAGCACGTCCTGTATTTGTTCACGACTCGCGATGTAGTCCAGGGCGGGCGCAAGATCGAACGCATTTTCGAGCGCCGGCCGATGGCCGCTCCGCCACTTCCTCTTGCGGGTACAGAACCGGCAATGGATGGCGCACTCGTCGCTCACCAGCCACAGGACGCGATTTGGATATCTGTGGACCAGGTTTGGAACAGGCGCCAGCTCCTCTTCCGAGAGCGGGTCCTCAAGACCGGACAGGTCCGAAATCTCTTTCGTATCCGGGACTGCCTGTTTCCAGACAGCGTCCCCGGCGCTTCGGATAAGCCCTTCGAAATAGGGATTCAATTTGAAGGGATACTTGCCCACAACAGGTTCCAGAGGAGTGGAGTCGATTTTCCATTTCTTGGCGAAGCCGTCGAACGAAAGCATGAAATCTCCGAAAAGTGATTACTAAAACACTAAATTAAACATGGGCAGGCTCACAGGTAAATGTATTTCTCGGCGGTCTCAAAACCCCCCGGCCGTTTTTCTCCTTTTGCCGGAACGCCGGAGCGGATCGGGAAAATATTGGGCAGACCTGCGTTTGGCCACAACCGGCGCTCGGTTTTTGGTTGTCCCTGCCTGCCGTATCAGATACATTGCCTTGGCTTCGCGTCTGCGAAGCAGAATCCAAACAGGTCTAAGAATGGGCAACTGGCTCAAAATTTATGGCAACAGGCGCGTTTTGAGCCTGGTCGGCCTTGGTTTTTCCTCGGGGCTCCCCCTTGCGCTCACAGCTTCGACCCTCCAGGCCTGGCTCTTCTCCGAAAAGATTGACCTCAGCATTGTAGGCGCCTTTTCGCTGGTCGGCCTGCCCTATGCCCTGAAAGTTTTCTGGGCGCCGCTTATCGACAGGTACTGCCCTCCGTGGCTTGGAAGAAGGCGCGGGTGGATCATCTCGATTCAGGTCCTGCTCGCCGTCTCAATCCTTGCTCTCGGTAACTGCGCACCAGGCTCTTTCCCCGCCCTGGTGGCCTTCGCGGCCCTGGTTACGGCTTTTCTGAGCGCCAGCCAGGACATCGCGATCGACGCCTACAGGGCCGATGTGCTGCGCGAAACGGAACTCGGCCCGGGGGCAGCCACTGCTGTCGTTGGCTACAGGTCCGCACTTTTAGTCTCAGGCGCGCTCGCACTAATTCTTTCAGATCACGTTTCATGGCGTTTTGTTTACACTCTGATGGCCGCCATAATGCTTATGAGCACGCTTTTCACGTTCGTTGCCCCCGAGCCTGAAACCCGGGTCGTCCCTCCCAAAAGCCTGAAGGAGGCGGTCTGGGGTCCGCTGGTCGGCTACTTCAACCGATCCGGAGCAGTCGAGATGCTGCTTTTTATAATGGTCTACAAGCTTGGGAACGTCATAGCCGGGGCGATGACCACGCCTTTTCTGCTCGATATCGGCTTCAGTCGTTCGGATGTCGGTATGGTGAACAAGGTCTTCGGGCTTATCAGCACCATTGTGGGCGTTCTGGTGGGTGGGGGCATCGTATCCAGAATAGGCGTAAACCGCTCGCTTTGGGTTTTTGGTTTCCTGCAGGCCGGATCCAATTTCGCGTTTTGTGCGCTCAGCCTGGTCGGGAAAAGTTATCCCGCCATGATTGCCGCCATCGGGATCGAGAATATTTGCGTCGGGATGGGTGACGCCGCGTTTATCGCCTTCATGATGAGCCTTTGCGACAAGCGTTTTACGGCGACTCAGTATGCGCTGCTGACGAGTTTTATGGCGGTGAGCAGGATAGTTGCGGGAGCCCCTACCGGGGCTATTGCCCAGGCCCTCGGATGGCCCGTTTTCTTCTCTTTGAGCATACTCGGCGGCATTCCGGGCCTTGTGCTCCTTACTCGCTTTGCGCCCTGGAACGGAAAGGGAAGAGCCGCACTGAGCGATCCTGAGGGGGATTGACTCAAAAAAAGAGAGCTTCACACCGCTGGATTATCCGCGCTTCAGCGGGCCGGCAGACGGTGAAGGCCGTACAATGGTCATGCTCTACACGGTATCGGGTTGCTCTGCTCCCGGGCCTCGATTTCCTTGAAAAAAGTTTGGTTTTTGAGCACTATTTTTGTTAATCTCCATGTTTTGCAGATCCTGCGTTTAGAAGGAAGATTGAGAAAGCGTGATTGACTGGTTGAAATCAATAGGGTCGAAAACCTCAGAGATGGTCCACAGGGACCCTTTCGGTTATTCGGTCGATATAAAACCCCGATTTCCCCTCCAGAAATGGTTCGAGCGAACGGTGCGCCATGTCACCGTCCCCGAAGACCAGCAGAAATCCCTCCAGGAGCTGTCGAGCAAGGGCGTCATAGTCTATACTATGAAAGAGCCGTCGCAACTGGATTTTGTCTATGTCAGCATGCGTCTGCATCAACTCGGTCTGCCGTCGCCGACATTGATGTTCGACGATCATCCCTATTTTTGGCAGCCCCGCTGGTACGCACTCAAGACGATCATTTACCATTGCGGCCATCTGTTGCGCCACGGCAGTTTCCCGGACCCTTATGCCGGAGGCTACTACCGCGAAAAGATCAACGGGGGCGAATCCGGGCTGTTTTTTCTTGTGGGTAAGCGGGGTTATTACCGCAGCACGGTCCTTGTGGGCAACGACCCGCTGGAGCACCTGATAGAAATCCAGAAAACATCCGACAGGCCGATTTTTATCGTACCTATCGTGCTTCTTTACAGCAGGCGTCCGGAGGTGCCGCAGAGATGGGCCCCTCTGGAGCTTTTTCTAGGCCAGAAGAAGCCTTTCGGTTTCTTGCGCAAGATGGTTTCATCGGTAAGAGGAAATCCCCATGCGGTAATTGAGACCGGCGAACCGATGAACATTCTCGAGATCCTTCCCGAGCTGTCCAATGATCTTTGGCGCAAACGCAAACAGATTTTCGAGCTGCGGCGGACTCTGATCGATTCGGTTGACGAAATAAAGAGGGCGGTCGTCGGTCCGATCATCAAGAGCAAGCTGGAGATGAAGGAGATCATCCTGCACCATCCGAGGCTCGAGGCCATGGTGCAGCGGCGCGCACGCGCCACCTCGCAGGAGGTTTGGAAAGTGCGCATGGAGGCCGACGGCTACCTCGAGGAGATTTCCGCGAACTACAGCATCACCTTCATTCAGATCGCCGCCAAGCTTTTCAACTGGGTCTGGGACAATGTGTTCGACGGCATCGAGCTGGATTCCGAGAGCCTGCAAAAAGTCAAGCGCGCGGCTCGGCACCACACTTTGGTATATATTCCCTGCCATAAGAGCCATATGGACTACCTCCTGCTCTCTCAGATCCTGTTTATGAACAACCTTTACGCGCCTTTTATAGCCGCAGGCAAGAACCTTGCCTTCTGGCCTCTGGGATCGATTTTTCGCATGGGCGGGGCCTTTTTCATACGGCGTACCTTCAAGGGACTGAAGTTCTACGCAGAGGTCTTCTCGCTCTATGTCAAGACAATGGTCCAACTGGGACACAACATCGAATTCTTCATAGAGGGCGGCCGGAGCCGCACCGGGAAGCTCGTTCTGCCAAAGCTCGGACTACTGGCGATCCTCATCCAGGCGGTCGAAGAAGGTTTTTGCGACGATCTGGTCTTCGTGCCCACCTCTATATGCTACGACCGTATTCCCGAGGAAGAATCCTATATGAAGGAGATTACAGGGGGACCGAAGGAAGAGGAAAACCTCGGTCAACTTGTGCGAGTGCGCCGTGTCCTGCGCAAGCGCTACGGGCGCGCCTATATCAAATTTGCCGAGCCTCTTTCCCTGAGGGGCTACCTTGAGCGCCACAACTACGATCCCGGCAAGATGGCCCCCAGGGAGCGGCATGCGATGTACCGCCACTTTGCCTATAGGATCATAAACTGCATAAACCAGGAATCGATGGTAACGCCCTATTCCCTGGCCGCATCAGCCCTTCTGGCCCTGTCCCGCCACGGGGTTTCGAAAGCCGAGTTTCTGGAAATAGCGGGGACATTTCACGACTTCATCGGAGCCTGTGGGGTCGGGCTTTCAAAGACCATGAAAAACTTTGACGCAGGCCTTCTGGATTCGCTCCGCAATATGGAGCGCGGTAAGCTGATCGGCAAGCTCAAGGACGAGGACGATGATCTCGAAGAAGAAGTTTTCACCCTGGAGGACAGTAAGCGGGTGGTTCTCGAATATTACAAGAACAACATCATCCACTTCCTGCTTCCCGCCGCCTACGTCTCCTCTTCTATTCTTGCTCAGCAGACTTTCCGGTTCAGCGTGGGCCAGGTGCTCGAAGACGTAACTTTTATGAAAAACTTCTTTAAATTCGAGTTCGTTTACGATAACGAACTTAGTGATGAAAAACTCGTGGGGGACGTGCTCCATATCTTTGAGGATCTGGGTTTCCTTCATCGCATGGGGGAAGGCGACCAGCCATTCATTTTAGCTCACAAAGGGTTGCGGGCCTCAAATGCATTTCACGGCCTGCTGCGCAACTATTTAGAGGGCTACTGGCTGGTTTTGCGTGGTTTGCGCTATCTTACGAAAAACGGCTTTTCGGAAAAAGATTTCATTAAGAAAATCCTGGGTCTGGGACAAAAAGCCCTCAAGCTGGAACTGGTCGAAAGACCCGAGTGCGTGTCCAAGATAATATTCGATAACGCACTGAAGTTGTGTTTGCAAAAGGGCATAATAGTAAAGGTCATGAGCGGCGAGAAGGAAAAAGAGGAACAATTGCGTCCCGGCGCGGAAAGCCACGCCGCTATACAGCTATATAGCAAACAGATAAGCCGCTTTCTCCGTTCACCTCACTTTGCGCTGCAATAAAGGCATAAGAGCTGGCGGAATCGCATCCGAATTACTCTTTGGCATTGGTGGAAATAATCAGGAGGTACCTAGATGGAAATTGCCCTTCACCCCTTAGATCCGGCAAATAGGCGTCCCAAGCCCACAGATGAAAAAAACCTGGTTTTCGGGAGAGTTTTCTGCGACCACATGTTCATGATGGACTTTACCAGGGGTAAGGGCTGGGAGAATCCCCGGATCGTTCCATACCATCTCCTGGAGATGGACCCCGCGGCAATGGTTCTCCATTATGGACAGGGGATATTCGAAGGTCTGAAAGCCTACAGGTGGCAAAACGACAAAATCTGCCTCTTCAGGTCTGACCAGAACTGGGAGCGCTGGAACCGTTCGTGCCACAGGATGTGTATGCCCGAGATCGACCCCGCCATCCAGGCCCGGGCGGTCGAAGAGCTTTTGAAGCTGGACAGGGACTGGGTCCCTCACAGCGTCGGCTCTTCTTTGTACGTGAGGCCGACCATGATCGCCACCGAGCCGCATCTGGGTGTGCGTCCCGCTGACAATTATCTCTATTTCATAATTACCGGGCCTGTTGCCGCCTACTACGCCGAAGGGTTCAACCCGGTCAAGATCTATGTCTCGGAGGAATACGTCAGGACGGTCCGGGGCGGGGTCGGCGAAGCCAAGACAATGGCGAACTATGCCTCGAGCCTCTATGCAGCGGAAATCGCCAAGAAAAAGGGCTTTACCCAGGTCCTGTGGCTGGATGCCATCGAGCGGCGCTATATCGAGGAAGTGGGAACGAGCAACATTTTCTTCAGAATCGGTGAGGAACTTATAACACCGCCCCTTACCGGCTCGATCCTGCCGGGGGTTACCCGCAATTCCGTGATGCAGCTCGCCGGGCATTGGGGAATCAAGGTTACAGAGCGCCAGATTACGATTGACGAAGCAATCGAGACGGCCAAGTCCGGCGAAATGAAGGAGATGTTTGCCACCGGGACCGCAGCGGTAATTTCACCGGTTGGCGAATTCTCGTATCGTGACCAGATGTACAGAATTGCCGATGCGGGCGTGGGCGAGTGGTCGCAGAAGCTCTACGATGAAATCCTCGGTATCCAGTACGGCGAAAGAGAGGATATATTCGGGTGGGTGCGGCAGTTGAACCTGGAAAGCCCCAGGCTGCAAGGTGGAGCTGATTGAGTGAATCCCGGCTTGCGGTCCAAAGCTCCATTCTGCATTGATTTTTAACTTACGGTACTTACTTTGCTGGATAAAGGTTGGCATTTATGTCGCCTTCTCCAAGGTCTTAAGCCCTGTCCGGTTCCCCCTCCGTCCGGACAGGGCTTTTTGATTCCGTCAATATGGCGAAGCGCTTATAACTCCGCTTTGATCTTCTTGAGCACATTGTCCATGTCCGTTGCTCCCTGCTGGTAGGGCCTGCCCGGCCATGAAGTCATAAAGCTGTCATGGTGAAAGCGGGGAATCAGGTGGAAATGAATGTGGTCTATAAGTTGCCCGGCCGAGCGGCAGTTATTCTGGAAGAAATTCAGGCCTGAGGCTTTTGTTGCCTTGTAAACGGCCGTCCCTATTTTTTGAGATGCTGCCGCACACGCAAGAAGGTCCTCTGTAGAAATCTCGAAAAGAGTCGCATAATGTGTTTTGGGAAGAACCAACGTGTGGCCTGCGTTGATCGGATTTATATCGAGAAAGCTGATCACGCGTTCGTCCTCGTAGACTTTGGCGCAGGGGAGCTCTCCTTTTATTATCCGGCAAAAAATACAGACAGCCATACTCACTCTCCCGGGTGGTCAAACTTCGAGATGCGCAGGTCTCGGGTATTTTCCGGCTGAATCAGCCGCGCGATCCGTGGTAAAGTAACAAAGAAGGTTTTTTCTGTAAAGCCGGGTTTGAGATGGTCTTGCAGGTAATGGTACGTTGAACCAGGAGGATTAGATGCTTTTGTTAGCGATTTTTGGATCACCGCGAAAAGACGGCAATACCGATCTTATGATGAATAGTTTTCTCGATGGGGCCTCATCGGCCGCAGGTGTTGAAGTCCAAAAGATCTACGTGAGGGAACTGGCGATGTCGGGTTGTCAGTCCTGCGGATATTGCGATGAACATGGAGTTTGCGTTCAGCAGGATGATATGCAGAAGGTCTATCCCTTTTTCGACACTGCCGAGCGCATCGTTATCGCGAGCCCCATATACTTTTACGGGCTGAGCGGCCAGGCGAAGCTGCTGGTGGACCGCAGCCAGGCCACATTCATGCGAAAGTACAAAGCAAAAACTCAGGGCCATGCGCCGGCAGCTACAGACAAAAGAAAAGGATTTTTCCTTTGCGCCGGGGCCACCAGGGGCAAACGGCTCTTCGATTGTCCCAGTTTGACTGTAAGGTACTTCTTCGATGCGATCGACGTTGAATTTGCGGGAGAAGTCTGTTTTCGAGAGATGGATCAAAAGGGGGCCATAGCGAGCCATCCGACGGCCCTTGAAGAGTGCAGGAAGGCAGGAATGGCATTTGTAGCCGATGGTTCGTAACGCGCCGGATGCAATCCGGTCCGTGTGAAAGCGGTTATCGATTGCTCCGTGCTGCGGATCGGGTCCACGGGAGCAGAGCCTGCCCGGACCTGATCCGGGGTTTGACGGAGTGACGGGCGGTAAGGGTTTGCGCAAACGTTATCGACGCCGCGTATAAAATAAAAAAGGCCGTTGAAATACGGCCTTTCCTTGGTTATGGGTCAAATTCGGCGCGCGCCGATGTTATTTTTTCTTGACTTTGACAGCCTGCGGACCCTTTTGGCCCTTTTCTATTTCGAATACTACTTCCTGGCCTTCGCTCAAGGTCTTGAAACCCTCGCCTTCAATGGCGCTGAAATGAACGAAAATATCCTGCCCGTCACTTACTTCGATGAAACCGTAACCTTTTTGCTCGTTAAACCACTTCACTCGACCGTCCGCCATTGCAGATTTCCTTTCACTTGATTGTACATTCATCCTGGTGCGTTATTTGAGCAACTTGCGGAAACGTCTTGCAAGGCGAAAGACCGATTTCCTCACAAACCCCAAATACCGACCTCAAAGAACAGATCGCTTCAGTCTAAATAGCTTCGGAACAAAAATCAACAAAAACAACCGGGCAACCTTACGAAAAGAATCGTTTATTTCCCTTCGCCCGGTTGTTCCAGCCCAAATATTTCAGACGCTGCGAACCGGATTTTCATCACCTGTTGCCAAGAGCGTTCAAAAGAGCTTCCCACCAGTGTTATGACTGGTGTTAGTTTTTTGACGTTGGCTCCAGTTTACCGCAAATCCGTTACGAAAAGAGAGTCTTTCACGCGAAGACGCGAAGAAGCCCCAATGAGACATGGATTGCTGTTACGAAAAAATTTGGTGGGCTTCGCTGCGCTTAGCCCACCCTACGGGTCTCCACCCATCCCACGGGTCTTTTCATGATTTCAGGGTGCCCCACAAAGGGACATGAATGACTGCTCAATCAAAGCGGCAAAAGGGGTCAAAAATAAGCGGAGGCGAAAGGGATCATTTCGGCTCCGCTCTTGATAATCAATCTGGCCGATAGAGGGGGACCGGCTTTTCGCTTAAATGCTCCCTGTACTGGATATAAGCCTCTCTCTCGGCGACATAGGGGTCGAGGGAAGCCTTCTTTAATTCCTCGTATTCACCTATTCTCAGTGAAGTGCGGTTTATGTATTTGCCGGTTTCAGCAGCAAAGCTCACATACCACTGAACAGGTATCCAGAAGAGGGGGTCCATTGCGGAGTCCACCGCGTAGCCGAAAAGGTCCCTCTCATCAGATGGGCCCAGCAGCGGGATCATCAGAAACGGACCTGACCCGACGCCCCAAAGGGCAAGCGTCTGCCCGAAATCCGGGTCATAACCGGCGAGCCCAAAGTTAGTCTGGGCAACATCGAACAGGCCTACAAGGCCTATGGTCGAATTTATGACGAAACGAACTGTTTCGATCCAGGCCTTGTCCAGTTTCCCCTGGAGCACGGAATTGACGAAGCGGGAGGGGAAAACCAGGTTGTGGAATCCGTTTTTGATCCCGGTGCGAAGGTCAGGCGGAAGAAAGGCCGCATAAACGGTGGCTGCGGGCTTGAGCACGTAAAAATAAACTTGGTCGTTAAACTCGAATACCTTTCTGTTAAGCCCCTCGTAAGGATCATTCACCGCGTGGCCGTTGAGGCCTTCAGGTTCGATAGTCTGTTCTGCGGCGGCAAGGGCAGTATTGAATCTTGACGTGCAGGTCACGAACGGGGAACACAAGAAAGTAAAAATCAAAAATGAAGTTAATCCAACCTGAACACATTTGCCGCTTCTCATCTAGTTTGCCTCCTCATTCAACTTGGTGGAACAGCCTGGTCGAAAATTAAGGTCTATATTAATAGTTCAATTTGCGAGTGCAAGCAAATTTTATGCTCAGGGCGCCTTTTGATGTTCGGGAACCGGATATACTTTGCAGGCACATGGGCTTATTTTATTCATACCTGATTGCATAGACTCCGGGCTGTAATATATTTAGTGAGTTTGGTCCAGGAGAAATTTTTGAGAACCGGGAGCAATCCCCAACAAATCTAAAGGCGCTTTCCCGCCGCTCCTTGAAAAGAGGGGACTGACAGAAATGGCGAATGACGAACAGAAAGACCCGTTGAATAGGCTGGTGGACCGGTTTAGAGGATCGTCGGGGGATGGAGGCCGCAAATCCGACCCGTCGCAGCGCAAAGTGCATTTTTCAATCTGGTACTTCATCGCAGCCTTGCTGGTGATCATGTGGTTTCAAACTTTCGTCAGCGAACAGCAGACCAACCGGATCTCGTATTCCGAATTCAAGCAGTTGATCAAGACCGGAAAAATCGACTCGGTCGTCATAGGGGCCGACAAAGTCACAGCTACTCTAAAAGATGGCAAGGAGCCGAACAACTCCGTTTCCGCCCTGCGCGTCGAAGACCCCGATCTCGTAAAGGATCTCGATGCGCAGGGGATAAAATACAGTGGCGCAGCCGACAATAAGTGGCTGGGGGTGTTGATTTCCTGGCTGCTGCCATTGGCTATATTTGTCTTTTTCTGGAGTTTTCTCATGCGGCGCATGGGGGGAGGCCCGCAGGGTGTGCTCTCGGTTGGCAAGGCTAAGGTGAAGATCTACGCCGAAAAAGAGATAGGCGTGAGGTTCGACGATGTGGCGGGGATAGACGAGGCAAAAGCCGAACTGGAGGAAATCGTTGAATTTTTGAAGGACCCGGGAAAGTTCCAGAAGCTCGGAGGCAAAATCCCAAAGGGTGTTCTGCTTGTCGGCGCACCTGGAACGGGCAAAACTCTGCTTGCGCGCGCCGTGGCTGGAGAAGCCGAAGTGCCTTTTTTCAGCATGAGCGGTTCGGAGTTCGTAGAGATGTTCGTTGGTGTAGGCGCAGCGCGAGTTCGTGATCTTTTCGGCCAGGCCAAGGAACACGCTCCCTGCATCATATTTGTGGACGAGTTGGATGCGCTGGGAAAGGCTCGCGGCCTGAATCCGATAGGAGGGCATGACGAAAGGGAGCAGACATTGAACCAGCTCCTGGTTGAGATGGACGGTTTCGATCCAAGGGCTGGAGTAATCATAATGGCCGCGACAAACCGCCCCGAAATACTCGATCCGGCATTGCTGCGGCCCGGTCGTTTCGACCGGCACGTTGCAATCGACAAACCCGACATCCGGGGCAGAGAAGCTATTTTGCGTGTTCATGCCAAAGAAGTCAAACTGGGTCCGGACGTCGATCTAAAGAAAATCGCGGCTATGACGCCCGGATTCGTGGGCGCCGATCTCGCCAACCTCATCAATGAGGCGGCGTTGATTGCCGCAAGGCTCAACCGGGAAGAGGTCACGATGGCCGACTTTCAATCCGCCGCAGACCGAATAATCGGGGGGCTTGAAAAAAGAAACAGGGCCATGAACCCCAAAGAGAAAGAAATCGTCGCCTATCATGAATCCGGCCACGCGCTTGTCGCAATGGTCCTGCCCAATACCGATCCGGTCAGCAAGATTTCGATCATTCCACGCGGGATCGCTGCTCTGGGCTACACTCAGCAGCTTCCAACCGAAGACAGGTACCTCATGACGCGCGACGAACTTCTTTCCAGACTCGAGGTACTGCTCGGCGGCAGGGTTTCCGAAGAAATCATTTTCGGCGACATATCCACAGGCGCCCAGAACGACCTTCAGCGCGCAACCGACATTGCCCGCAGCATGGTCATGGAATATGGCATGAGTGAAAAGCTCGGCCCCCTTACCTATGTCAACGAACCGCGATCCGCGCACCTCGATCTTGGTTTCGGCTCGCGAGAGAGGGAGTTCAGCGAAAGGACCGCCCAGCAGATCGATGAGGAGGTTTACGGCATAATCGAAGCCTCGCACCAGAATGCCAGGGAGATTCTTACCCGTCAGCGCGGCATGCTCGAGAAGCTGGCCAAGATCCTGCTTGAAAAAGAATCCATGGAAGGTGAGGAGTTGAAGAAATTTGTGGAGGAAGTAACGGCCGGGATTACCGAAAAAGGTTCAAGCGAGCCGCCTGTGCCCGGCGTTAATCGACAGGTGTAGGTAGCGCCGCCTTCTACGGCGGCGCCCTCCATATCCCCACGGTAGCGCCGCCTTCCACGGCGGCGTTGTTCGCATCACGGCGCCGCCATCGCCATGGTTCCTTTTCATCATTTACCAATTGATACGCCGCCGGAAAGCAAGCGCCGCCATGGAAGACGGCGCCACCGTTCGGATTCAGCGGTCAACCGGCAGGTGTAATATTTTCTCTTTCTTCGCGTTTTTCGCGTCTTCGACGTCAAAAAACGCGTCTTCGCGTGAAAAATATTGGAGGTACTCGTTTGGCGGGAGCTTGACATAATTGCATGCGATAAGATATATATCTTCTTTTCCCGGATTGGGCCGTTGCTGAAATTCGTTCAACAAGGTAGTTCGGATATTTACAGAAGTTAATCTCCAAGGAGGTTTCGATTGGCAAATCACAAGTCAGCTATCAAGAGGGCAGGACAGAGCGAGGAGCAGCGGGTGCGAAACCGTTCCCGCAAGACAAGAATGAAACACGTAATAAGGGGTCTGGAGGAAGTCCTCGCCGGCAAATCGCCCGAAAAAGCTGCTGAGCAGTTGAAGAAGGCAATCTCCATGATCGCGAAAACCGCTTCCAAAGGTGTCATCCATAAAAATACGGCCGCGCGGAAAATTTCCCGTCTTACCCGGAGAGTCAACGCTCTTTAGTCCCGGTACTCTGAAGCTTTTCAGGCCCTCGAAGTGCTTTCGGGGGCTTTTTTGCTCTCGAGGCAAAGATCGAGCACCAGCTCTTCGAGCAATATCTCTGGAGGAGTCCCACTGCTCTTGATTGCGGTGTCCGTTTGACCGATAGCCTCGAGCATTCTGTAAAGATCCGCGTCCGAAATATGAACTGCCTGCTCCCGCGCTTTTTTTACCACGAAAGGACGCGATCCCAGCCGCGTTACCAGTGAGGCTTCCGATATGCCTTGCTGCAGGCCGTCTTTAACCTGCCAGACCATACGAACATGCCATGCCAGGGTCGAGAGAATCTTAAGAGGGACTTCCCCGGCGAGAATCAGGCTCCTCAGGGACCTTACGGCCTTGCCCGCCTGCCGCAGCCTTATATGACCGATCAGATCGAACGCGGTGAATTGCCGCTGGGAACTGGCGGCTTCCAGAATATCCTCGGCCTCGATCCGTTCTCGTTCGCCTGCGAAGGTGCAAATCTTGTCCAGCTCGGATGCGAGTGTAGGATAATCGCCGCCGGCCATCTCGACCAGAAGGAAAGCGGCCCGATGGGAAAGAATTTTCCCGAGTTGCTTAGCTCTTTCGATAAGCCACCGAGGGGCCTCTTTTTCACCGGGAGATTGAAACTGTACGACCTTGCCTTTGGCTTCGACCGCCTTTGCGATCCCCTCGATATTTTTCCTGGCTGAAGCTGTCATGATGAGACATGCCGAGGGGGGGATGCGCTGGACAAAAGTTTCCATGGCCGAACGGTCTTCTTTTCCCCAGGCGTCGACGTTGTCCACCATGACAAATCTCCGCCCCCCGAACATGGGAGTGGTAGCAAGGCGCTCGATAACATTTGAGGCTTCCATTTCCCTTGCCTGGAACCGCTCGCCGTTAAAGTTTCTGGACCCCTTCTGCAGGGCCTTTGAAAGCAGCTTCTTCCAGGCTTCTTCCATAAGGAAATTGGAACTCCCCACGAAAAGATATACCGGACCGATTTTGCCGGCATCGAACTCTTTGAGGAAATCTTCGGCCTGCATCAGAAGTTGCTTAGAAAATTGTCATGGATGCGCCTGGACATATCCTGGGCAAGAAAGTCGAGCGCGGCCTGCCTGTTATCATAGCCTGCGATAGGTTGGAGCTGCTCTGCATTATTGTTTATCTGGTAAACCTGATGTTCAACGAAATTCTGGTTTCTCCAGAGTATCTTGTGTGTTTTCTTGTCCTCGCAACGGATATCCACGGTCAGCATGAGCATGTTTTCCGTCGTAATCTGGTTGGCTACTCCACTAACGGCATGATGTGCAATGGGAAGAACACGGATAGCCGTGACGGTCCCCCTAAATACGGCTTCAGCCTCTTCGACCGTGACGACTTTCATATTGCTCTTTCGGATAAACTCCTGTCTCAGCGCCTCGGCTAGCTTCGCGCCTAAGTTGGGCTCCGAAGTCTTGTTGTCGAATACAGGGATGGCGATAAGCGTCAGCCCCGGTTTCGGCCCCGCCCCCTCACCTGAGAAGTGGTAGCCGCATGAAGCAAGGCATATTAACAGGGCGCTTATTACAGGTATCAGTTTAAGATTTCGTCCAATCATGGCGAACTGCCCCTTATCTTCTAGATAACAATATTTATCAGCTTCTTCGGCACCACGACCACTTTCCTGACCTGGCGCCCCGCGATGAAATCCATGATCTTCGAGTCCTTGAGCGATATCTCTTCGAGTTCCTTATCGGTGGCGTCCGCAGGAACGGTTATCTTGCTTCGCAGCTTTCCGTTTATCTGGACAACGATGAGAATTTCGTCCGCTTTGAGGGCCTTATCGTCCCATTGCGGCCATGGGGTTTCAAGGAGCAGCTTTTCATGGCCGAGCATCTTCCAGAGTTCTTCGGAAATATGCGGCACCATAGGCGATGAGGTAACTATCACGGCTTCGACGGCCTCCCTTACGACCGGCCACAAGATGGGGCCCGGCGCAGGGCTGTCGAGCACCTGGTAGAGATGGTTAACCAGTTCCATAATGGCGGCGATTGCCGTGTTGAAATGGAACCTTTCGCGAATATCCTCGGTGACCTTCTTTATGGTCTGGTGCGTCTTGCGGCGCAGTTGAGCGAGATCTTCCGGCAGATTGCTTCCACCCGCATAAGGGGCCGCGGATTTCAGGGCCGGCAGGTTTTCGGAAACCAGCCGCCACACCCTGGAAAGAAACCGGAAAGAACCCTCAACGCCCTGGTCGTTCCAGTCGAGGTCCTTTTCAGGCGGCGAGGCGAACAGGCAAAAGAGGCGCACCGTGTCCGCCCCGTATGTCTTGATCATCTGATCGGGGTCTACCACGTTGCCCTTCGATTTGCTCATCTTGAAGCCGTCTTTTATGACCATTCCCTGCGTGAGAAGGTTCATGAAAGGCTCGTCGGCTTCAAGGTATCCCATGTCGCGCAGGACCTTTACAAAAAATCTCGAATAGAGCAGGTGCAGGACGGCATGTTCTATTCCGCCGATGTACTGGTCAACAGGCATCCAGTAGCGGACGCGTTTGGCGTCGAGCGGGCCCTTGTCGAAGTCGGGGCAGGCATATCGGGCAAAGTACCAGGAGGATTCCACGAAGGTGTCCATGGTGTCCGTCTCACGCCTGGCCTCGGCCCCGCATTTCGGGCAGGTAGTCGAGTAGAAAGGTTTGTGGACGGGCAGGGGGGAGCCGCCGTTTTCCAGAAGCTCGACATCCAGCGGAAGCACTACTGGCAGGTCTTGCTCGGGGACCGGCACGACACCGCACTTTGGGCAGTAAATGATCGGAATGGGAGTGCCCCAGTAGCGTTGCCGCGAAATGCCCCAATCGCGGAGCCGGTACTGAATCGTCAGTTCTCCGAGCCCTTTTTCCGCCAGGGCCTCGGTTATGGCCTTGCGGGCGCTATCGGAGTCCATCGCGCTGAACTTGCCGGAGTCGGCCAGAACACCGTCTTCCTCGAACGCATGTGTGAGGTCTTCCGCCCGGGGGGCGTCCTGTGCATCGGTGGGTTTTATGACCACCTTTATCGGAAGGCCGTATTTCTTCGCAAACTCGAAGTCGCGCTGGTCGTGCGCCGGGACCGCCATGACTGCGCCGGTACCGTAGGCCATGACAACGAAGTTCGCCACGTAAATCGGCATCTTCTCGCCGGTGACCGGGTTTATGCAGTAGCTCCCCGTAAATACGCCCTCTTTTTCCAGCAACTCGGCTTCGCGCTCATCGCGCTTCGATCTCTTGGCCCTTTCGACAAAATCGAGCACGGCCGCCTGCTCCGGCTTGCCCCGGCAAAGGTCTGCAACCATGGGATGTTCCGGGGCCATGCTCATGAAGGTAGCCCCGAAAAGCGTGTCCGCCCGGGTCGTAAAGACCGCGATGCTTCCCTCGCCCGATTCGAGCGGAAAGAGCAGCCTGCTACCGGTGCTTTTGCCTATCCAGTTCTGCTGCATGACAAGCACGCGCTCGGGCCAGCCGGGCAGCTTATATGTATAGTCGAGCAGTTCCTCGACATACTCGGTAATCTTGAAAAACCACTGCTCCATCTCTTTTTGTACGACGGCAGTGTCGCAGCGCCAGCATGCGCCGCCCTCTACCTGCTCGTTTGCCAGCACGGTCTGACACGTGGAACACCAGTTCACATAGGAACTTTTTCTATAGGCCAGGCCCCGCTCGCACATTTTCAGAAAAAAGAGCTGCTCCCACCTGTAGTAGCTGGGATCGCACGTTGCAAACTCCCGTGACCAGTCGTAGGAAAAACCCAGTTGTTTGAGCTGGTTTCGCATGTAGTCGATATTGTCGTAAGTCCACTTCGCCGGGTGGGTCCCGGCTTTTATGGCGGCATTTTCGGCAGGCATTCCGAAGGCGTCCCACCCCATGGGATGGAGCACGTTGTATCCCCGCATGCGCAGAAAGCGTGCGACCACGTCTCCTATGGTGTAGTTGCGGACGTGACCCATATGAATGCGGCCGGAAGGGTACGGGAACATCTCCAGCAGATAGTATTTTTCCTTGTCCCCGTCTTCACCCACTTTGAACACCCGGGACTTATGCCAGTATTGCTGCCATTTCTTTTCGATGGACTTAGGAGAATATTTTTGTTCCATGGTTTCCTTCTTCAAGGAGCCTGCCCGACGGCAGCTCCATTATTACACAAAGAGCCTGGAGCAGCGTACGTCTCGCGGAGCGTCGAGATTTGACGGGGTAGACTCCAGGTCGCGAGGCCGTTCGGCCCAAGGCATGATTCTATCACCACGAAGACCATGAAGAATACACGAAGAGCACGAATATTGGCAATCAATATCAATAACTCACCCACTCACCCGCCCTTATCCCACTCACCCGCCCTTATCCCACTCACCCACTCACCCACTCACCCACTCACCCACTCACCCACTCACCCATTCACCCACTCACCCATTCACCCACTCACCCATTCACCCACACACCACTGAGATCACCGATACAGAGCAAGGCGCCAACCACGGATAGACACAGATGCGCGCGGATAAAAAGCAAAAGAGGAGGTGAATGGGTGAGTGGGTGAATAGGTGAGTGGAGAAAAACAATGGAGAACCTTAGCAGTTTGCTCTGCGGCTCCGCGTGATATGGTCTTCGCTCATTTTATTGAGTTCGCTGTCGAAAGAGAAAAGAGATGTATCGGGGCCTGAAGCTTTTACGCAGAGGATGCAATCGACAATATCGATATTTCGTTCATGAAAAAGAGTCAGGGCACGGATAAGTTCTCTCTGATCGAGGTTTGCAATTCCCTTATAGCGAAGGATGTCGATCAGGCTCTCGGCCGCCTTATTCCCGGGCACCTTATATATTTTTGTGAGAACGTAGACGCACTCGGCGATCACGCTCTCGAGAATGACTGCCCGTGTGCTCCCTTCTTTTACCTTGTCAAAGAATTCCTTTGCTCTGAGGTAAAGGGATTCATCATCTCTCGTAAGATACCGAATGATAATGTTCGTATCAGGCAGACTTCTTACCGGCTTTTTCACGCACCGCCTCTTCCCATGCTCTATCTTTCATCTGCTTCATGGAGACATCCGGTTTTACGTTCCCGGCGTATTCGCTGAGAGAGCCGGCGGCGTCCCTCACCGCCCTCACCACCACATCATCGCCGATAACTTCAAAATAGACGGCAGTTGCCTTGAGTCTCTCGCGAATCTCTTTCGGGATGGTGACCTGCCCCTTCTTGGTGATCTTCACCGCCGCTTTCGCCATAGCCGCTCACCTCACCTTTCCAATGTGGTATTACACGGTAGAATAGTAATACTTTTCAAAGCATTCTGTCAATAGAACAAGAGTAAGGAGTAATTCAATAAGGTACTCGATTCACCACAGCGACGTTCGATAATTCCAAAAACCCGGGGGCCTGCTTCGAGGGGCCAGGGTCGATCTTTAGAGGTCACTGAGATTACAGATCAAGGCGCCAACCACGGATAGACACGGATGCGCACGGATAAAAAGCGAAAGAGCAGGTGAATGGGTGAGTGGGTGAATGGGTGAGTGGGGAAAAACCATGGGGAACCTTAGCCCATTTACCCGCTCTTAATTCATTTGCATCACCTCGCTGTCTCGGGTACATCCATGTTGCTGGTAGTTGCAGTAAGGGTTATCCTGTGATCAGTGACCCGATGGGGTGGAATGCCGGTAAAATGTAAATCAGGGATCTGTTCCGGAACGAACGGGTCGAGCCGCCTCTGAAAGGGAAGACTTCCGGGGGAATCTGTAATGCACGTCATCACGCGGAAAAGACTCAACGATTTTGCAGAGAAGTATCCTGAAGCGCAGTCTGCTCTTCTTCGCTGGTACAGGCTTACGAAGTCCGCAAACTTCGATTCCTTTGCCGAGTTGAGAGAAATCTTCCCGGATGCCGACCAGGTGGGCAAATTGACTGTCTTCAACATTGGCGGCAATAAAGTAAGGCTGATTTCAGCGATTCATTATAACCGAAGAAAAGTCTATATTCGGGCTGTTCTGACTCACGAGGAATACGGCAAAAGTAAATGGAAGGAGTAGCCATGCTTACTTCAGAAGTGCAGAAGGCCGCAAAGATATGGTCCTCTATCTCCGAGATCTTGTTTGTTCCACACACAAACCAGGAGTATCAGGCGATGGTTCGTTTGCTTGATAACCTGATTGACGAGGTTGGTGAAGATGAGAAGCATCCGTTAGCGTCTCTCATGGAAATTGTGGGTGTATTGATCGAAAAATATGAAGATGAACACGTCCCGGAGCTGGGTGAAGAGTGACGGGGCCATAGACAGGCTACATTTCACACCGCGTTTTTCTTAATTATTCAAACAAAAGTAAAAGCCTGCTCCCTGCTTGCTTCAGGTTTTTCCTGCATGCCCGTTCCCTTTTCTCCGTGCCCTCTAAAGATCGACCCTAGCCCCTCGAAGCAGGCCACCGGGTTTTTGGAATTATCGAACGCATCTGTTACGAAAAGACAGTCTTTCACGCGGAGACGCAGAGAAAACAACCGTTTAGCCTCATATGCTTGCCAAAATGCCAAGAAACTGTACGTTAGTAGCACAGAGAAAAGCTTTGCCGGACAGGATTTACAGGGTTAACAGGAATAGCCGGAAAAGCGGCATGCGCGTCTCTATAAACAAATTCTATAAACAAATTGTTGATAGATTGTCGATAGATTGTTGATAGGTCATTACACCCGCCTATCCCATTCACCTATTCACCTATTCACCCACTCACCTGCTCACTGCTCACCGCTCACTCTTCCCTGCTCACTCTTCCCTGCCCTCTCATTGGCCTGTTGCTTGCACTTCGATAGGGAAATTGTGTGGCCCTCGCGGGCGATAGAACCGAGAGGAATTGTTTTCTTTTGCTCTTTCTGCTCACTGCTCACTGCTCACTGCTCACTGTTTTGCGGGCTTCGGGGTTGTTCAAGAGGTTTTTTAGGGCAGAATCCGGCCCGGGGATGCGGTTTGGATGCGTGGGGCTCCATTTGATCCATTATTCCGGGTTAACAAAAATTGACTTGCCCAATTACGGAAATTTGTCGTTAACATAGATTCATGGAATCGATTTTGCGCACTCGCAGATTTAGATTGTGCTTGTCGAGTCCTTTCAGGGGTCGACTTATTATCGCCTGACCTTATTGGCAGTTTGCGGAGAATGATCTGAAATGCGTACGGCAAATTTCTCAAAGCACCTGAATGGGTTGTTCGGTTTCATATTCGTAATCTGTCTACTCCCTCTGTTTCCAACGGTTGCGCAAGGGCAGTCCGTTGATTTGACCGGCACGTGGAACTTTAACAGTTTTGTTTCAGGTCCCAGTGCGCCCTGGTGGGAAAGAGGCACATTGACCGTGGCCGCGAATGGAACATTCAGCGGTTCCGGTACGGAAAGCAATGGCAACGTCGATAGCCCTGCCGGCTCTTTCTCGATTGCTTCCAACGGGATCGTGATGACCCTGAAAGGTCAGTCGGTTACCCCCCTGTGCCAGATAGATTCCAGCAATACCGTCCTCTCATGTACGCAGACATTGTCCGACGGCTCGTCTGATCTCATAATTTTGACACAACAAGCCGCGTCAACCACTTTGGCTGATTTGGCCGGCGCCTGGGAAGGCAATATTTTATCTTCGGGACCCACCCCCTCATGGGAGACAGTAAACGAAACCATCAACGCGGATGGAACATTTACAGGATCATATACAAAAAGTGACGGGACGACAGGCAGTATTTCCGGGGCCTTGGCGATTTCATCAGACGGTGTGATAACCTGTGTTTCAGGTAGCTGTCTCGATCCAACCTACACCTCTTTTCTGAACACGGACGATACTGTCATGGTTGGCACAAACGGGGCGGCAACCTCGGCCGACGATGCCGGCCTCCTTGTTTTCACCAAACTAGCCGCTTCATATTCGATCGACAATCTGGTTGGTACGTGGCACGGCAATGGTTTGGCTTCAGGTCCCGGCGCGCCGTGGTGGGAAAATGACACTCTTACGATCAACCAGAACGGAACATGTACATTCGTCTGGGCTGCAAGCAACGGGTCAACGGGCAACGAAAACGGAACTGTGTCGATCTCATCGGGCGGGGCGATAACTCTTAACCTGGGTTCAACTATCCTGGGTTCAACGGCCAGTGGGGTTATCGACGAAAACTTGACCGTCATGGTCTTCACGAACACATGGTCGGACGGAGCTACCGAGGAGATTAGAATCTTCACGAACGGAAATGAGGTGGCTACGAGTACGGCGCCAATTATATCGACATCGGCCGGCACCACTCCGGTAACGGCCGGGACCACACCGGCAGCGGCCGGCCTCTCCCAGCCAATCGGCGGCTCCATGGCCCCCGCCTCGAACACCGGCGCCTCCACTGCCGCCAACACTGGGCCGGCGAACACCGGCGGGGGAACGCCGGCGCAAGCTGGAGGAGGCGTGGCAACCGGGTCGAGCCCGGCCGAAGGCGCCGCCGGTACGTCTGTAACGGCGACAAACGCGGTTGAGACAAATCCGGCCCCCTCGAGTCCTTCCAACCGCGCAGCGCCAGCCACGGTCCCGGATGCGCCTACAATGGTAGCTGCAAACGCCGGCGCCTCCGAGGCATCGGTCAGCTTTAAGCTGCCGGGAAATGGCGCGGACCAGGTAACGGGTTACACAGTCACCGCGAACCCCGGCGGCATAACAGCCACAGGTGCGGGAAGTCCGATAACCGTTTCAAGCCTGAGCAACGGCACGGCCTATACATTCACGGTAACGGCGGAAAACAAGAAGGGGACCGGTCCGCCCTCGGATGCTTCCAACAGCGTAACGCCTGCCAAAGTCCCGGATGCGCCTGGAATCGTGAGGGCGGAAGCAGGCAACTCCGAGGCCAAGGTTAGCTTCGAGGCCCCGGCTTCAACTGGTGGAAGTAAGATTACCTCTTATACCGTGACGTCCAGCTCGGGGCAGAAAGCCTCGGGGCAAACCAGCCCGATAACCGTGAAGGGGCTGACCAACGGGACACCCTGTACTTTCAAGGTAGCGGCTGCAAATAAGATTGGGACCGGTCCACCCTCAAAAGCTTCCAACAGCATAACGCCTGCCACAGTCCCGGGCGCGCCTGGAATCGTGAAGGTAAAAGCAGGCAAGTCCGAGGCCAGGGTTAGCTTCAAGGCGCCGGCCTCGAACGGTGGAAGTAACATTACCTCTTATACCGTGACATCCAGCTCGGGCCAGACAGCCTCAGGTCCGGCCAGCCCTATAACCGTAAAGGGCCTGACAGGCAGGACTCCCTATAGATTCACGGTAACGGCGGCAAACAAGGTCGGAGTTGGCGCTCCATCAAGCGCTTCCAAAAGTGTAACGCTCCGGTAATTTAGAAACGAAAAAACTTCCGTGAACAAGGCGCTGCAACGGACGGAAACGTCTCCGCGTGATATGGTTTCGAGAGATGTATTGGGACCTGAAGCTTTAGAGATCACTGAGGAAAACAGTTGAACGATGTCTCTATAAACAAAATGTTGATAGATTGTTGACAGTGTCATTCACCCGTTTTTTGCTTTTTCTGCTCCCTGCTCCCCATTCACCTATTCACCTATTCACCTATTCACCTATTCACCCATTCACCTATTCACCCATTCACCTATTCACCCGTTTTTTGCTTTTTCTGCTCCCTGCTCCCTGCTCCCTGCTCCCCATTCACCTATTCACCCATTCACCTATTCACCCATTCACCCGTTTTTTGCTTTTTCTGCTCCCTGCTCCCTGCTCACTGCTCACCCTTCACTCTTCACCTTTCACTCTCACCCATGGCTTTTACTTTTCGTTGTTCGCTCAAGCCGTTTTTCTCCGTGCCCTCTGTGCCTCTGTGGTGAGTCATGCCATCCAAACCGTTCAAAAATCAAAGGTTGGTGCTTTCATTACCCACCTTTCCTCGCATCATATGCAGGCAGTAAGGAAAGCCATTGAATTCGCGCTCGGCTTCGATGCCCTTTATTGACCTCAGCCTATGGCCCGCTCTTGATTCATCCGCCCTTACCCATTCACTCATTTTGACTTGACTTGTTGCTGTGGTAAGTATCCCCGGAATTCTCACCACCAGCATAAATATATCGAATGAGGCATCCCCGATTGACGCCAATGCGAGATAATCGTATGCTGCTGACATTGTGGAACCTTATACTCATACCCGCTAAAAGATGGAGTCCGCAGTGGAAGGTGACGATCTGAAAAGAGGTTCGAGCGGAGTGGTTTGCAGCCTCAGAGAAATTGGGAATGGGCGTCTCCGCCTTGTCCTTGACGATGTGAAGAATGAAAGCGGTTCCCTGCAAGGTCCGTGGAAACACTATGTCCTGTTCACCTGGAAGGATTATGAGGTCGATCGGATTATTGATTTAAAGCTCTCAGAGAAGGAATTGGCTGAATTCGGTTTTAATGTCCTTGCGAGGCTCGTCGCCTTGCGTGAGCATCCAATCGAGTAGACGAAAACGGTATAACAACGCATTTGAGAGGGAGCTTTGAAAGCGCTGCGCGCTTCCCTCAGCCCTCAAGGCGAGCGTTGGGCGGCCAGACAACAGCACGGTAGGCTATGACGAAGCGAAAATACAAAAAGCCTTGTTACTATTGTGGCGGACAAGCTTGTTCGTACGAACATATTCCTCCCAAACTGATGTTCAAGGGGTTCCCTTGTGATAGTATCACTGTGCCTTCCTGTAAAGCTCACAACAGTTCTAAGGCCGGGGACGACCAGGCAATTGTCAGTGCCTTTCTCATCCCGTTGTGTAACGGCATGGATTCATATTCTTGGGAAGATGACGTTATCAGTGCAATTCAGACCGCGCAGTCTTCGTTTGAACGGGCAAAACGAAGAGCTGTTGATATTCCGCTTCTGAAAAATCCCCCTCAAGCCCTCAAAGACCTTCCTAATGTGGCCTATCTTGTTCCATCAATACATATTCGCGACTGGATACGTCTGCTTACAGCAGGTTTGGTATATGACGCAGTTCAAGGGTTCGATTCCACGATAAACTGGCCAGAGATAATTGTCTGGAGTCCAGACTGGATAGCAGCGAAAGAGCCAGCATCCTTGGATCTGGAACAGGTGATATCAATGATGAAGAAACAGAACGAGATCCATCTGCCGCTCGAACAACTAAATTGGGAGAGCGGATGGTCCGCTCACCCTAATCCATACCCTAGCGTTATTTATGCTTTTCAAGTATATTTTGAGTCAAATCAGAAGATCATTTTTAGGCATAGGTTTTACAACCGTTTTACATGGTATGCATGCTTTTCCGCCGCACAAGAAACCATAGCTAAGTTGGAAGGGAAATTGGCAAAATAAGGTCCGCCCAGCAAGCCAATCAAGCGGACGAGTAACCACGCCTAAAATTATCGGCACTATGAAAGCGCTTCCCGCGTAGTTGCTCCACGCTTACGCCTCTAGTTGGATTGCAAAAGAGGCCAAATCGAAAAGGAGGCTAAACAATGGCAAAACGAGCCACTCCTGCTCAGCACGTGATTGTACCTAAACAATGGTTGGCACCAGAGGATATTGACCGGGCTATCGCCAAGCTTCAGCGTCGGATCTCAGAATTGGAAGCCTTGGACATTCAAGCAGCAGTGCTACAAGAAACTGGGATGGACCGCGCGGCTATAAGCAACGTGCGTGAAGCGATTCGCGATGTCTTCGGCCACAATTCACTGGAATTCAACGAATATAAGAACATTCGGCTATGGGCCGGCGGACTGTTCATGGGTATGAGTAAAGCGGATATCATTGCTGCAACAGAGCGGGGAAGAAAGCGGGTTATCGGCACGCTGAATGGTTTAATAGGGCGCCTCGGCGAAAAACGTGAGGAGCTTGTCAGCAGCCGCACTCCTCAGCCGAAGGCGTTTCTCGACTACCTAAATCTTCATCCGCGCATCGCTGATGTGGCCAGTGACCTTTTTCAAGATGGCTACCATTGGGAGGCCGTTTTCGCTGCTGCTAAGGCCCTGGTAAATTACGTCAAGGAGCGCTCGGGACAACACCAATTGGACGGTGCTCCATTAGTGCGCACGGTATTCTCTCGAAACAGTCCAATCCTCTCATTCAACGAGCTGTCAGATCAGACTGACATGGACGAGCAAGAGGGGATGATGCATCTGTTCGAAGGGGTCATTCTGGGAATCCGGAACCCCGGGGGCCATTCGTTTCCAGAAGGCCCCGAGCAACGGGCTGTTGAGTATCTGTCACTGATCAGCCTTCTTGCTTATAGAGTCCAAGAGGCAAAGCGGAAACGCACGCCGTGAAGAACAGACCCAAACAAAGGCTCAGACGGAGCACTCAGCCTCTTGCTAGATGGCCATAGATCTACCCGGGAGAAACCATGAATCATAACGGCAACAACATCGAAGCCCGGCTCTGGGACGCGGCGGATGAGCTGCGGGCCAATTCTAAGCTAAAATCCTCGGAATACTCCGTGCCGGTGCTGGGGTTGGTCTTTCTGCGCTATGCCGACCACAAGTTCCAGGCGGCGGCAAAGGAACTTGCTGGACAAGGCGGCGGGCGGCGCAAGATCGGCCCGGCGGACTACCAGGCCCGGGGTGTGCTCTACCTGCCCGAGGCGGCAAGTTTCTCGGCATTGATTAAACTGCCGGAGGGGGCCAACATCGGTGGGGCCATCAACGACGCCATGCGTGCCATCGAAACGGAGAACCCCGACCTCAAGGACGTCCTGCCCAAGACCTATAACCGCTTCGAGAACTCTCTGCTCAAAGAGCTGCTCAAGACTATGAATTCCGTCCCCATGGACATCGAGGGGGACGCCTTCGGCAAGATTTACGAATACTTCCTTGGCCACTTCGCCATGAGCGAGGGCCAGAAGGGTGGCGAGTTCTTCACTCCCACGGCCATCGTCCAGCTCATCGTCGGCATCATTGAACCGTTTCACGGCCGCATCTTTGACCCGGCCTGCGGCTCCGGCGGCATGTTCGTGCAGAGCGCCCGTTTTGTGACCGAACACCAGAAGAACCCCGGCGCCGAGCTGAGCGTTTACGGGCAGGAGAAGGTGGCCGAGACCGTCCGGTTGGGCAAAATGAATCTGGCCGTGCATGGCCTGGCCGGCGACATCCGCCAGGGCAACTCTTACTATGAGGACCTGCACCGCTCCACCGGCAAGTTCGACTTCGTCATGGCCAATCCTCCCTTCAACGTTGACCGCGTGGACAAGGACCGGCTCAAGGACGACCCACGCTTTCCCTTCGGCCTGCCGCGCACGGACAACGCCAACTATCTCTGGATTCAGGTCTTCTACAGCGCCCTTTCCGACACCGGCCGAGCCGGGTTCGTCATGGCCAACTCCGCCTCCGACGCCCGCGGTTCGGAACAGGACATCCGCAAACAGCTCATCGCAGCCCGCGCCGTGGATGTTATGGCCGCCGTCGGGTCCAACTTTTTCTACACAGTGACGCTTCCCTGCACTCTCTGGTTCTTGGACCGGGGCAAGCGCAAGACCGCCCGTGCCAATCAGGTGCTCTTTATCGACGCCCGGCACCTCTACCGCCAGATCGACCGCGCCCACCGCGACTGGACCCCAGCGCAGATCGAGTTTTTGGCCAACATCGCCAGGCTCTACCGGGGAGAGACCGTCGAGAACCTGCATGACAGCGCCGACCTGCTGGCCGAACACTTCGGGAAGAAACCCAAATACGCCGACGTACCTGGCCTGTGCAAGGTGGCGACGCTGGCGGAGATCGAAGCCCAGGGATGGAGCCTCAATCCCGGCCGCTATGTAGGCGTGGCCGCCCGCAACGAGGAGGACCTTGACTTCAAGGGACGGCTGGAGGAACTGAACGAGGAACTGGAAACCCTCAACGCCGAGGCCCGAGAACTGGAAGAGCGGATCGCCGAGAATGTGGTGAAGTTACTGGAGGTGGAATAGCAATGCCCAGAAAGCAAGAGTGGGTGCAGACAAAGCTCGGCAGTGTTGCGACTTTTACAAACGGAGGTGCTTGGAACGCCAGTGAGTATGTCGATTCAGGTATCCCGGTGGTCAGGGTGACCGACTGTCAAAACGGCACTGTAGATGTCTCAGCTTGTAAATATTTATCTGAGGCAGCATATGCGAAATATCGAAAGCACGTAATTACAGAGGGTGATCTTATCGTTGCGACTGTCGGTTCTCATCCCACGCAACCTGGATCAGTGGTCGGACGACCTGTTGTTGTCCCAAGAGAGGCAGGAGGGGCACTCCTGAACCAAAATGCTGTCTGTATTCGCCCCTTGGAAAACTCAATGTTGGACAAACATTTTCTCTCCAATTTCGCTAAGTCGCCTTCATTCGGTAAGTATATTATCGCCTGTGCGCGAGGATCAGCTAATCAGGTACGAATGTCTATCGGGTTGCTTAGAGATATGCCGATAGAGCTTCCCCCCTTCTCAACGCAACGGAAAATCGCCGCCATTCTCTCGGCCTACGACTACTTGATCGAGAACAACCTGCGGCGGATAAAGATCCTGGAGGAGATGGCGCAGAACATCTACCGTGAATGGTTCGTCAAGTTCCGCTTCCCTGGCCACCAGCAAACCCGGTTTGTCGATTCCCCCTTAGGCATGATACCGGAAGGGTGGGAGGTGGTATCCTTGGAGAACGTTTGCAGTCGAATTACTGACGGATCGCATTACAGCCCCAAGACCACCGATTTCGGATATCCAATGGCATCAGTCAAAGATATGCATGATTGGGGAATTAATATCGATACATGCCGAACAATCAGTGAAGAAGAGTTTCAAAATTTGGTTCGTAATGACTGCAAGATGTGCAAGGATGACGTGCTTATAGCGAAGGATGGCAGCTACCTAAAGCACTGTTTTGTTGTCGAAAAAGATTTTGATGTCGCACTATTATCGTCAATAGCTATTCTGCGGCCCAACAAACAAATCAATCCTCATGTTCTAGCAATGACACTCCGTGAGCCAAACATGAAGACCAGAATGACGGGTTTTGTATCGGGCGCAGCTTTGCCCAGAATTATTCTGCAGGCTTTCAGGCAGTTTCAGATTGTATTGCCACATATAGCTCTACAGGAACGATGGGCTGCATCTGCAGAGCCTGGGATTCAGCTTTGCTGGCGCTTGCTCAGTGCGAATGCAAATCTCCGCCGCACCCGTGACCTGCTTCTGCCCCGGCTCATCTCCGGCCAGGTCGATGTGTCGGAACTGGACATCGCCGTTCCCGAGGAGGGCGCATGCTGATTATTGGAGAAAATAAATATGCAAGCACGGAATCGAGACCTGAAAGACTGGTACGGAAAGCTCCAACGAGGTGAAATCAAGCTGCCACGCTTCCAGAGGCATGAAGCCTGGGACCGGCAACGCATATCCAGCCTTATAGAAACGGTAGTCCATAATCTGCCCTTGGGCATCACTTTGGTTCTGGAAGTCGGCGAAGAGGAAAAGTTCATCTCACGCTTTCTGGAAACAACTACACCGCAAGACAAGCAGAGCGTACGCGAACATCTTCTGGATGGTCAACAGCGACTTACCGCTCTTTGGCGGGCATTTCACAATAACTACGAGAGTGAAACCTACTTCATCTACCTCAAAGACTTCGACAAATATGACAGTGACAAAGCCCAAGCAGACATGTCCGTTTTCTGCCGGGGGCGTTATATCAAAAATAATGGCGAGAAGTATCCACTCTGGTGTGACGATCCGGCCCAGTGTCTGCAGCGGGGCTACATCCCCACACACCTGCTGAAGCCTGAAGACATTCAGATAGAAATTAATGAATGGCTGGATAATGCCACAGCTTGGCTGGAACCGGAGGGAGGCAAGGATGAATTAAAGGCATTCTACGATTTTAAGAAAAACGTGAGTGACCAGATCATGAATCTGCGAGCGGTCATCGCCAACTACAACCTGCCCTACCTTTCACTGCCCTCCCAAACTGACAAGAGCGTTGCCCTGGACGTGTTTATCAAGATGAATACCAACAGCAAGCCGTTGTCCCAGTACGACGTAATTGTAGCTGAAGTGGAAGACGTTATGGGCAGTTCCCTACACGATCTGCAGGATGAATTGGATAAAAAGTACCCCGATATTGGAGGGTATTCGGAACTGCCGGACCTGATCCTGACCACTTCCGCACTTTTACAGGGCGCCCTTCCCAACCAGCGCGGCGCTTGGGATATGGACAAGCGGATAATGGTGCAGAAATGGGGCATCATGGAAGCCGGCTTAAATCGGATGGCCGAGTTCCTGCGCACTGAAGGCATCTATGACAGTCAACGGCTACCGACTAATGCGGTTTTAGCGGTTATCGCGGCCCTCTACGAGGATATTCCGAAATCTGGCGACAAGAGAGGGCAGGACGAGCTGCTGCTGAAGAAATATCTCTGGTATTCGTTTTTCACCAATCGTTACGAAAATGCGGCGGCGACCCATGCTTTTTATGATTTCATTGCACTGAAGAGATTGATTAATGGAGAGAGAAAAGCGGACGATACCCGGTACGTTGAGGCAGATGTTCCAATCTTCAGCGATCACAAGCTCGTCGAAAAGGAAGAGTTGTTAACTGCCGAATGGCCTAAACGAGCCACAATTCGTGGTCGCGCAATTCTCGCAGTAATTTGCCGCCTGGGAGCACTGGACTTTTCGACTGGCGAGTCCTTGAACCAAAATAATATAGAGCAACGTCATTATCACCATGTTTATCCGGACGCATTGCTAAAGGAAGCTGAAATTAACAGCTATCTTGCACTGAACTGCGCCCTGATTTCAGACAAAACGAACTTGATCATCGGCAGAAAAGATCCGCTTGAATACATGAAGGATCGTTACAAATGGACTTCTGAGGAAATCGTGACTGAGCGGCTTCAGTCCCACCTGATCCCGATCCCAGAACTTGCCAATGGGGGCTACGAGGGGCTCACCGAAGCAGAAAAAGTGATGAAGCTCGGTGTGGATTTCGAGCGATTCCTCCGAAGGAGGGCGGTACTAGTCATGAAAGTGGCTCGGTTGCTGGCTGATGGTCGGCAGCTCAGCACTTCGATGTTGTTCAGGGATGAACATAGCGAGGCGTCTACATGACCCCCACCGGCTATACCGAAGACGCCCTGGTCGAGCGACCTGCCATAGCCCTGCTGGGGGAGTTGGGCTGGGAGACGGTCAACGCCTATCACGAGTTTGACCATGGCGCGAGCACACTGGGCCGGGAAACCCGGGCCGAAGTCATCCTAACCGCCCGCTCGCGTCCGGCTTTGCAGCGGTTCAACCCGGACGCGCCGCCCGAAGTCATCGGCCAGGCCATCGAGGAACTGACCCGCGACCGCTCGCGCATGAGTTCGGTGGCCGCCAACCGGGAAATCTACCATCTCCTTAAAAGCGGCGTGCGTGTTCCCGTGCCTGATCCCGAGGGAGACGGCGAGACTGTCGAAGTGCTGCGGGTGGTGGATTGGGAAAACCCGGCCCATAACGACTTTCTGCTATGCTCACAATTCTGGGTTACGGGTGAGATGCACACCCGGCGGGCCGACCTGGTGGGTTTTGTCAACGGCTTGCCGCTGCTGTTCATCGAACTGAAGGCCGCCCACCGCCGGCTGGAGACTGCCTTCACGGGCAACCTGCGCGACTACAAGGATACCGTGCCGCAGCTTTTCTGGCCCAATGCCCAGATCATCCTTTCCAATGGCAGCCAGAGCCGGGTGGGCAGCGTGACAGCAGGCTGGGAGCACTTCGCCGAGTGGAAGAGGGTGGGCAGCGAGGACGAGGCTGGCCGGGTGTCGCTGGAGACCATGCTGCGCGGCGTCTGCGACCCGGCGCGGCTGCTGGATCTAGTGGAGAACTTTTGCCTGTTCCAGGAAGTACCAGGCGGGCTTATCAAACTGACGGCCAAGAACCACCAGTACCTAGGAGTGAACAACGCACTAGAGGCCCTGGCCGATATTCGTCAGCGGGATGGCAAGCTCGGCGTGTTCTGGCATACCCAGGGCAGCGGCAAGAGCGTTTCGATGATTTTCTTTGCCCAAAAGGTTCTGCGCAAGCTACCGGGCAACTGGACATTTGTAGTGGTTACCGACCGGCAGGAGCTGGACGGACAAATTTACAAGAATTTCGCGTCAGCGGGAGTGGTGACCGAAAGCCACGCTCAGGCGGAAAGCAGCAAACACCTGCGGCAGTTGCTCACCGAGGATCACCGCTACGTTTTCACGCTAATCCACAAGTTCCGGGAGCAGGAGGTGGTTTCCTCCCGCAGCGACATCATTGTCATCACCGACGAGGCACACCGCAGCCAGTACGACACGCTGGCGCTGAACATGCGCACGGCTCTGCCCAACGCAGCCTTCCTTGCCTTTACAGGCACACCGCTTATTGTCGGCGAGGAGAAAACCCGCGAGGTCTTCGGCGATTATATCAGCGTCTATGACTTCCAACAGTCGGTAGCCGATGGCGCGACGGTGCCGCTCTACTACGAGAACCGCATCCCTGAACTGCAACTGGTCAACGAGAACCTCAACGAGGATATGGAGCGCCTGCTTGAAGAGGCGGAGCTGGACGAGGCGCAGGAGAAGAAACTGGAGCGGGAGTTTGCCCGCGAGTACCACCTGATCACCCGCGACGACCGTCTTGAGGCGGTGGCGAAAGACCTGGTGGCGCATTTCACGGGGAGGGGCTTTCAGGGCAAGGCCATGGTGGTCTGCATCGACAAGGCCACAGCTATCCGCATGTACGACAAGGTGAAGAAGCACTGGGGCGAGAAGATTGTGGCTCTGCTGAAGGAGCGGCCCAAGGGAGACAGTGATGCCTGGCGGGAAATTAAGGAACGCATCGCTCGGATGAAAGAAACCGACATGGCGGTGGTGGTCTCGCAGGGGCAGAACGAGATTGCCGAGATGAGCGAGAAGGGGCTGGATATTCGCCCTCATCGGAAGCGCATGGTGGCCGAAGACCTGGAGACGAAATTCAAGAATCCGGACGACCCTTTCCGGCTGGTGTTTGTTTGCGCAATGTGGATGACCGGCTTCGATGTGCCTAGCTGTTCGACCCTTTACCTCGACAAGCCCATGCGCAACCACACGCTTATGCAGACAATCGCCAGGGCCAACCGGGTCTATCCCGGCAAGGTAAGCGGCCTGATCGTGGACTATGCCGGGGTGTTCCGCAACCTGGAGAGGGCGCTGGCCATCTATGGGGCTGGTGGGGGAGGCGGCAATAAGCCTGTGGAGGACAAGGCCGCATTGGTGGCGGCGTTGCGGCAGGCGTTGGCAGGGACCAGGGGTTTGTGTCGAGAACATGGGGTGAATCTGGCGGCCATACGAAAGGCCAAAGGTTTTGTCTGCGTCGGCCTGCTTGATGATGCCGTGGAGGCTCTGGTGGCCTCAGAGGAGATCAAGCGGCGCTATCTGGGCCTGGCCAATACTGTGCAGCGTCTCTACAAGGCCGTGCTGCCCGATCCGGCAGCGAGGGAGCTTGCCGCTGAGGTGGCGCCCGTACAGGTCATCGCCGACAAAATCCGCGCTTTGACACCGTCAGCGAACATCTCCCAGGTCATGCTGCAGGTGGAAACGTTGCTGGACCAATCTGTCGCCACCGAGGGCTACATCATCGGCCACGAGCCCGATGCGCCTTTTCCAGAGGAGCATCGGATTGATCTGAGCAAAATTGACTTCGAGAAGCTGGCTCAGAAGTTCAAGACGGGCCGGAAACGCACTCTCAATGAAAAACTCAAGGGGATAGTGGCGCAGAAGCTCATGGTTATGGTGCGGCTCAACCGCACCCGCATGGATTATCTGGAGCGATTCCAGGCGATGATCGACGCCTACAACGCGGGCAGCCTTAACGCCGAGGAGTTCTTCCAGCAACTGTTAGCCTTCGCCAGAAGCCTGAATGAAGAAGAGCAGAGGGGCGTGGGCGAGCAACTGAACGAAGAAGAGCTGGCGGTATTTGATCTATTGACCAAGCCGCAGATTGAACTGAGCAACGCTGACTGGGAGAAAGTCAAAGCCACCGCCAAAGACCTGCTATCCACGCTCAAAGCGGGCAAACTGGTACTCGATTGGCGAAAACGTCAGCAGGCCAGGGCCGAGGTGCGGGTGACCATCGAGAAGCTGCTCGACCAAGGTTTGCCGAGAGCATACACGCCGGAGCTGTTCGAGCAAAAAACGACCGCAGTGTTTCAGCATGTCTATGACGCCTATTATGGCGCAGGGCGCAGTGTGTACGAGGCAGCATGAAGAAACCATCTGACATGGCGCTGCAACTGAAGGGAATTCCATGGGGTCTCATTGCCGGCTAAATGCCTGGTCGTTGGCAATCCTGCTGTCTATTCTTTGTACAGAGGGGTTCAGCGGAAGGAAGCTCAACCCGTAGCTCAAGATATCCGTGTAACGCTGCCCACAGAATAACCCGATCCCGATCTCAATATTTTGGCAAGGTGCGTTGAGCTTGCAGGTGGCGTTTGTGAAACGACCTAGTGCTTCCATGGGTGTCACATAGTATTTTTAATATTGACAGCTTAGGCAAGCCGTGCTATGGCTTCGCCATAGAGTTCTTTGCGATAAACACAAAACTAACCCTTTGTCAAGTTGTTTTTCCGTACAACCGTCATTAACATGGACGCTTAGATGCATCGGGATTAAACCGGAATCTGTTTGGTTTTCTTCGTTGTGAGAGCACCCGTTTAGAATTCATTTAACATCATGACCGTATCTGCAATCGGTTCTACGCGAATATAAGAGAAGTAAATTGATGTGATACCAAGTGTCAAATGTGATCAGGACATCGAAGGCACAGGAATGGGGGAAACCATGCGGATGCCTATGACAGCAGAGGATATCATTGTTTGTATATTTTACCACATCAAGAAGGACCAAGCCAAAATAACCGCAGACAGGGAGACCCTGCATCGAGCCTTTTATAAGATGAAGCAAGCTCACCCCAACTTGATGAATGTATTCTCGTTCAGAGAGAGAGAACATTTCCCTGAGAGTACGCAACTGGACCAGGCGCTGTCCAACTTGGATGCGGCTGGCCTTATCTCCCGTCAGAACCTAGCGCCGAGATATTATCGATTTGAAAGGCCTCTGGCAGGCAGCTACGATAAATTTTCAAAAAGTATTCTTGCAGATGCCGGAATCGATGAAGAAGAAATAAAAGTTGCCGCAAAAGAGTTTGGGCAATTAGCACGTGGACGGCGGTAATGACGGCTACCAGTGCGAACATCCTTGAAAGTTTTTACAAGGATATTGACGAGTTTGCTAAAGAATTTGCAGGAAACAAGGAATACCGCAGACCATTACCAAAAGAACCTAAGATCATCCACGACCCTCTCTGGGGAACAATTAAACTCGAACCTTGGGAGGTTGCTTTACTCGATCTTCCGCTTTTACAGAGGCTTCGCCAGGTTCACCAAACCTCTCTCGTTTCGTACGTTTTCCCCGGTTGCAATCATAACCGCTTCGAGCACACTCTTGGTGTCGTCCAGCAAGCCCAGCGATTGATTGACGCTGTAAACAGGCAGTATCCGCTGCACAGGCCACTCTTTAAACCAAAAGCTATACGAAGCCTCCGTCTGGCCGCTCTGTTTCATGACTGTGGTCATTCTTGCTTTAGCCATATAAGTGAGGATCTCTATGAATCCTGTACTGATATGACAACATTCTTTGAAAGCGGTCATTTTCCAAAATGCCATCCCCACGAAGCTTTTAGCGCGCTCATCCTGAAGTCCGAACCGGTGAAGCAACTGATTGAAGAAATTAACGAATTTTACAAGATTGATCTTGACATTGAAATGGCTTCGAATTGGATTATCGGTAAATCTGCTGAAAATGCGGGAAAGAAAGAACATTATGAAACCCAGGTAATCAATGGACCTTTCGATGCGGATAAGTTGGATTATATTTTCCGTGATGCGCACTACAGCGGCCTTCCAGTAGGGTTGGACCTAGATAGGCTCTGGTCCTCTTGTAAAGTTGGAAAGACCACTGATGGCGATAGGGTATTGACGCTCCATCAGGCCAGTGTGACTCCTTTGGAACAGATCCTGTTTAGTAAAATCAACCTGTTTGCTATTGTTTACCAACACCCAAAGGTCAGAGCTGCTGAAAAGATGTTTCAGGCTATTATTGAGGACGCCAAAGGAAAACCCGACAGCATCCATTTTACAATTTCCGGACGCAACTTGGATCTCAATCGGGCCACTGATTATCTGTGGTTAACAGATGAAGTTTTTTTTGCAGAGGCGCTGAGTCGCTCACAAAATGATCCACTCCACAAAAGCCTGCACGACATCAGGTATCGGCGCCTGCTTGTCAGGGCTTTAACTATTAGCCATGATACTGTTGCCGCTAGGTGTAATGCTGGGTTTATGCAACTACGCAAGCTTAACCAGCGAGGTGCCTCAACCTACCAAGCGAAGCGGGAATTGGCATCAGAAATCTTGCAGGCTGCACATCTTGAGGGCACAATCGGTGTTCGTGACATATGGGTTGACCTGCCTTCCGATCCATCTTTTGGCGAAGCAGACAGGACTTTTGTGCGTACCGCAAGCCAAACTCTCAGAAAGGTAAGCGACCTTTTTCCAATTCATTATTGGAGCGAACTTTTTAAGAACTACAAATGGAGAGGCCATGTCTTTTGTCCCCAGAAATATCAGCAACAGATTCACGAAGCCGCTCTTCAGGTATTTAAGGAACAGTATGGGTTGAAGTTCAAGAAGTCAGCAGGAGAGACTTCCCACGTGCCTAAGCCAAAATCCACCGCTCGATTATGATTGATCACACGGCGCCAACCTTATAGCCATGACAGCCAAACTCCAGTAAAGTCTCTACTCTCGCAAAAGCTTCATTAGAAAGTGCTCAGGCTCGGCGGTCGAATCAAAGCAAGTACCGAATCAACCGCCAATAGATTGAAAAAAGTGCCGATTTTCGTCCTTAGAAGGTCAGGGGGGAGGAGGAAGAGTGAAGGGTGAAGGGGGAAGTTCAAGTAGGTGAATGGGTGAGTAGGCGAATCGCGAAAAACCATGGGGGGACCGCCTTATCCCTTTCACCCGTTCTTCACCTCTCTTTTCGAAATACTTGATATTTGTCTCGGAGGGCCACATAATCAGTCTTCGTAAGGCCAACCGCCGGGAGGTGCTTAGGTATGAAACGCAAACCCAATCCTGAGATGATTGATAAAGAAAATCCGGAATGGACCGATGAGGATTTCCAGCATGCCCGGCCAGCTTCCGAAGTGCTGCCTGATCTTTTTGGGCCGCAAGTTGCTGCCGAGATGGTGAAGCCACGCGGTCGCCCAAGATCTCCTGTGGCAAAAATCCATGTCAATCAGGGAAAAAAGAGCGGGTGAGTGGGTGAATAGGTGAATAGGTGAATAGGGTGAGTGGGTGAATGGGTGAGTAGGAAAGAACCATGAGGGAGCCTATAGCCCGCTCTGAATTCATAGGTTGAATGATTTTGAGCATCGGAGTATTTCTCTAAGCGTATGTGGATCTTGCAATCTATCAGGAACCCGCACCTTGGGAAGGCCGGCGATTTTCGTTGCGGCATACGGCAGGGGAAGTCTGTTGTTGCCTTTCACTAG